>ERZ1031933.84-NODE-84-length-21912-cov-7.944594_pt1 | contig 21912 bp, 23 predicted proteins | sample MGYA00517880_ERZ1031933 | MGnify/ENA primary metagenome ERZ1031933 (study PRJEB33719, sample SAMN04261283) | wastewater metagenome | biome: rural village; feature: human; material: feces | host: Homo sapiens | place: El Salvador | collected 2014-01-14 ... | reverse complement strand
GTGATGCCAAGGGCTGTTTGCGGTTTAGGTTAGCAGGTAGCATTTTCACACTGAAAGCACCTGCCTATGTTTGTTTGCTTTATTCTGCCCTACTCTACGCCATCATCGCCCGTAGTGTCTTGGTTGGTATCGCGCACAATGCTTGAGGCACTGCCATCGAGGGGGATTTCGACACAGAAGGCCGGACCCTCTTCAATGCCCACCTGGCCAACTTGTGCACCAAGGCGTATGGCATGCCCGTCACTTTTGGCGCTGTCGTATGCCATGCCAAGCAAAATGGTGCCCTGTGTTTCGGACTTTGTTGTCAGGAACGAGGCAAAAGCCTCTTTGGTGTATGACTTTGAGAAGAATGGCTGGCCGTTGCAAGTAATGGTTACCTCAACGCGGTTGTCGTAGAAACTCTTTCCCAAATCGTCTGTTACGGTGGGCAGTGATTTGTCGGCAGCACGTTTGATGGTGATAACAAAGTCCTTTCCACCTAACTTGGCATTGTACGAATTTTCTTGCGACGGATCGGCATAAGGCGCATTGCTGTTGGTGGCAGTTTGCACGGTATCCTGCTTTGAAGCGGCATCAGATGTTTTTTGGCCTCCACAAGCAGGGAGCAATGTGAGCATGCCTGCCGCACAAGCCATTATCAGTATCTTTTTCATTGATAGTATTTGTTTTGTAGGAGCAAAATAACAAAACTTTATGCACAAAAGCAAGAAATGAGAAGAAAGATGTACGACAGACGCAAAGTTTTTCCTTACTTTTCTTTACTTTTGCACGTAAATCACAGCATAAAGCACACACAAGTGAAGTTGCACATTTCATCATCATACGTCAAAGTCTGCCTTTGCACACTGCCGCTGTTATCCATCGTGACAGCGTGCCATGACAACGCCACTAACGATGAGCCCGACAAGGCGCCCGTGCGCCGCACTGTGCTGGTATATATGGCTGCACAGAATTCGCTGCATAAAAACGCACAAAGCGACTCGGCGGAGATTATGAACGGCCGTCAATACATTGCCGACAACGACCGGCTGCTCATGTTTGTTGATGACGAAAAAGCCCCGCGCCTTTACCGTGTGACACGGCGCTGCAAGGAACCCGTGCTGCTGAGGCGATGGGATAAGGACATTTGCTCTACCGACCCGGAACAACTGCGTGAAGTGCTCTCGATGGTGCGGCACGACTATGAAGCCCAAGAATATGGGTTGGTTATGTGGTCACATGCCACAGGGTGGGTGCCATCAACCAATAGCAACTATAATGTATATAATGTGTGCAGTGCCAAGCGCCCATCGGCATTTGGCATTGACGACGGGCCAGGAGTTATTAACGACCATGGCGCACAAATGGACATTGACGATATGGCGCAAGCCATGCAGCAAGCCGGCTGGCACAGCCAATACATACTGTTTGACGCCTGCTTGATGCAGAACGTGGAAGTGGCGTACGCCCTGCGGCAAGTGACTGACTATGTGGTGGCCTCGCCCATGTCGATACCATCGGCCGGGGCTTATTACACACATCAGTTACAAAACGGCTTGTTTGCCAACGACCCGGGCACTATTGCCCGCACCTACTACGAGGACGTGTCGAACCCCCAAATGGCCAACACCATGTTTGCCGGCATGGGCATAGCCATATCTTGCGTGCGAACCGACTTGCTGCAACCTTTGGCTGATGCGCTCAAAACTGTGTGGGCACGGTATGATGCACGCAACAGGCAAAGCAACAACTGGCCAGACATGACAGATGTGCTGCCATATCAAGCCTACTCAGCCATCTACTACTACCGGCCACATAATTATGACGCGCAACAGGTGTTGCAACGAATTCTGCCAAAGGAAGACTTTCAGACTATTCAACCTTTGCTGGCCAAAGCTGTGGTGTGCCACTATGCCACGAACCGCATTTATGTGGGGCCTGGCTACAACACTTTTCAAAGCATGCCGCGCGACGCCTCGAACTATTGCTGCATGAGCATGTTTGTGCCACAACAAGTGTACGAGGCTAATGCCAGCTCTTGCTCCTGTGGCAATCTGAATACAGCCTTTGGCCAAACGGCATGGTACAAAGCTTGTGGCATGAGCAACCTGGGCTGGTAAAGCCACACAACGATTTTCCGTAATAACTCAAGTTTCGAATTTAGACGGGTATGGCCTTGCACGATGATTCAGGCCGTGCGAACCTAAATCCGAAACTTCAGTAATAATATTTATATCACCACATGATGCTAAACGAGACTGAAGACTTTGTCGAAGCTATGGAACAGTTTGTTAAGGCGGAACTGCGTGCAAGCATGGAGCCCGCCGACTACAACAACGAGGCCATCGAGATTATTGATGCCCGCAATCATCTGTTTCGGAATGTGGGACGGCAAACTACCGACGAGGAGTTGAACATTTATGCCATTCGCGATTTATGCTGCGTGGACGAGGCAACAATGGAAACCATACCCAACCGTATGAAATTCAGGGCGATTGCCAAAGGTTACTTTGGATAACGGGGTAACAGGTTTACGGAATTGACGATTGGATATGAGTAGATACTCAATGTGGAAACGGCACCTGCTGTTTACGTAAATTATCTTTGAACACCAACTTTTTATATGGAAAACTTACAAACCGCGCAGACAAGTGATGAGGTTTACCACCACAGTCTGCCCATACAAATACGCTTTAACGACGTGGACCGCTATGGGCATGTTAACAACAATGCCTACTTTGCATACTACGACCTTGGCAAAGAAGAGTACCTGCGCAATGTGCTAAAGGTGGATTACCGACGGGCCGATGTGGTTCCGGTCATCGCCAACATCAATGCCGACTTTATATTGCCCATTTTTTATGGCGACAACATCGTAATTGAGACGCGTGTGTCGCACATCGGACATAAAAGCTTTACGCTCAAACAGCGGGCCATCAATCAAAAGACGGGACTCGAGGTGTGCCAATGCAGCACCGTGATGGTGTGTTTCAACCTCAAAACCCAACAGTCGGCCGAACTGCCCGAAGCCTACCGCAAGGCCTTTGAAGCCTACGAAAATAGTAACAAGTAAACGTTCACCTGCTTACTCAAAATAGTTTACGTATCATGCAACAAATCATATTTTCAAAAGACATTACCACCGAACTTGACCGCCTTTGCAGCGAGAGTGGTGCAGACCGCATATTTTTGCTCACCGACCAAACGACAGAAGAACTTTGCCGTCCGTTGGTACAAAGCTGCAAGGCCGTAGTTGGCGCACAAGGCATTGTGATTGGAGCTACCGATGTGTACAAAACACTCGACACCTTGGCCTCGGTGTGGAAGGCGCTTAGCGATGGCAAAGCCTCACGCCGCTCACTGCTGATAAATCTTGGCGGCGGCATGGTGACAGACCTTGGTGGTTTTGCCGCAGCTACTTTCAAACGCGGTATCGACTTTATCAACATTCCTACTACCTTGCTGTCGATGGTTGACGCGGCCGTAGGTGGCAAGACTGGTATAAACTTTAATGGATTAAAGAACGAAATCGGTGCATTTCAAGAAAGTCGTGCCGTTATTATCGACACCGAATTTCTGCGCACACTTGACGAGCAAAATCTGCGTTCGGGCTATGCCGAAATGCTGAAACACGCCTTGCTCGAAAACGAGGCTATGTGGAGCGACCACCTGAAGTTTGACCTTGACGCGCCCGATTATGCCCATCTGCAGCAACTTGTTGAACAAAGCATTCGATGCAAGGAACGTATCGTAACGGAAGACCCACACGAGCATGGCATACGCAAGGCGCTCAATTTGGGACACACCGTAGGTCACGCCTTTGAAAGTTTTGCCCTTGAACAGGAGCGCCCCATTCTGCATGGCTATGCCGTGGCTTATGGCCTGCTGTGCGAACTGTTCCTCAGCGCAGCACATACTGGTTTTCCCACACAACAAATGCGCCAAACGGTACAGTTCATACGTCAAAACTATGGTATGTTTGCCTTTACATGCGACGATTACGAGCATCTATACAACTTGATGCTGCACGACAAGAAGAATGTGAACGGGGTTATCAACTTCACCCTGATGGGCGGCATTGGAGACATCAAACTCAACCAGCACCTTACAAAGGAGGATGTATTTGAGAGTTTCGACTTTATGCGCGAAGGATAACTGACTCAAGTTTCGGATTTAGCAAGGGCGGGCTGAATCATCGTGCAAGGCGAATGCAATCAAGCTTGCTTGAATTGCTGAGCCGCAGCCGATGATGTCAAGAAAAGCCCAAGTATTTACTTAGCCCAGGGCAACGCCCTGGGTGAAATTGAGCAAGGTCGTGACGCCCTGTAAGGGCAGAAGTAAAGCCACTTCATCATACTTTTGCCCTTACAGGGCGTAACGTTCCTTCTTGCGGACGACCCAGGGCGTTGCCCCGGGCTATGGATTACATTGGGCTTTCAGCCCGCCCTTGTTAAATCCGAAACTTCAGTAACAAACTTCCCCGTCAACCCGCCAACCTATGACATTTATGCGTAAGAATTAAAAGGTCTGCGATTATGAATATCAAACACTTCATGCCCTACATCATAAAGCATCTCGAACACGTGGTGTCGCTACTCGTTGTCTTTTTGATGCTTGTGGCAACCGCACTATGGTCTGGCAAACTATTTGGGCACGACATTGGTAGCAATGCCACCACCGGCAACAATGCTAAGACCACCTTGGTGCGCCCCGACAACGAACAGATGCGCACATTGGGACTGCCGGCCAACAATGATTGCAAACTGACCCAACGTGACAGCGCCTCGTGGACAGTTACCGCCCAAGACGGCACCGACCTCGGCGTTGTGGTGAGCACAGCGCCATACGCGCGCCACATAAAGGGCTTTGCCGGCACCACCCCACTCTATCTATACATCAACACTCAGGGACATATTTCGCAGATTGCTGCTGCCGAAAATGCCGAAACACCCGATTTTTTCAAACGCGCCTTTGAAGGCACTGCCCCTCAATGGACAGGGAAATCTGTGGCCAATGCGTCACACGCCAATGTTGATGCCGTAAGCGGTGCCACCTATTCGAGCAAGGCCATCATAGCCAATGTGCAAAAAACCCTGGCGGCACGCAGCAGGGCTGAGAGCGCGGCAGCCCCCATACCGGCTATTGGCTGGACACGCACCATTATTGTGGCCTTAGTGCTGCTAACCGGCATACTTATCACCTTTAAGTGGCGCGGACACAAATGGCTGCGCATGGTGCAGCTGCTGCTCAATGTAGGCATATTGGGCTTTTGGTGCGGACAATTTTTGTCACTATCATTGCTTCGCGGTTGGGTGGCTAACGGACTTGAGCCTGTAGCCAGCCTGCCAACACTGCTGGTGCTGGGAGTGGCTGTAATCATGCCATTCATTAAACGGCCGCACCACTACTGCTCATGGGTATGCCCCTACGGCAGTCTGCAAGAGCTGGCAGGCCGACTGCCTTTCCCCAAAGTGCATTGCTCGCCCAAAGTGTATAAAACAATGAGCCGCATACGCATCACCGTTTTTGCCATCATCATGCTGCTGCTCTGGACCGCGTTTTGGGACATTCAGGTGCTCAATTACGAACCATTCAGCGCATTCATGGTAAATTCTGCCGCGCCAATAGTCATGGTGCTCGCCTGCGTGTTTGTAGTAGCAAGTTGCTTTGTGCCAAACGTGTGGTGCAAATGTCTGTGTCCCATGGGACAATTACTCAACCTGTCCGAAAAATAGCTGTTGCACACACCTATGGTGCAATGCAATATCAAACATAAAGAACCCCTATCAACTCCCCCTACAATGAACGACGCATTGAAATACAAAATTGTATCACTTGTACTGGCCATAGGTTTGCTGGCATCACTGATACATCTTGTGGTCTCACAAAAACAGGCCACCCAACCTGAGCACAAACCTGCGGCAGAGATTGTCATGCAAAACATTCTTTCGCGCAAGAGTGTGCGCTCATACACCAACCGCCCTGTCAGCCGTGCACAGCTTGACACCCTTGTGCGCGCTGCAATGGCTGCTCCCACAGGCATGGACACCCGTCCATGGAAATTTGTTGTAATCGACGACAAAAACGCCATGCAACAACTTGCAGCCAAACTACCACGCGCCAAAATGCTGGCCGAAGCACAAGCTGCCATTGCCGTGTGCGGCGACATGAGTGTGCTGAGTAAGGACGGAAAGCCCTCGCGCAACTGGATGCTCGACTGCTCGGCAGCTACCGAAAATTTGCTGTTGCAAGCCGAAGCCATGGGCCTCGGAGCTGTGTGGACAGCAGGCTATCCCTACCCCGACCGCATGGAGGCCATCAAATCGGCCCTTTCGCTGCCCGACCATATCATTCCGCTAAACCTCATACCCATTGGCTACCCTAAAGGTGAACCACAACCCAAAGACAAATATAATAAGGACAACATTCATTACAACAAATGGTGAACACCCGGCGGGGCAAGTTGACCTAACAAAAGTCCTGCTAACAGCCCGCCAATCTGCCACGCTGTTTCCTAAAAAGAACGCATCAACACCAACCTTTCTATGACATCTACATCTGAAAACAAACAACCACAACCAGCACAAGAAAGCACCTCAAACAAGGGTGTGACAATCGGTTTCTTATTAGGTCTGCTTGCAGCCGTGTGCTATGGTTTTATTCCCTTCTTTACGCTCCCCATCAAGAGTGGAGCAAAGGCCGATTTCATGGCCGACCCTACAATCTTGTTCTACCGCTTTGGCTTTGCCAGCCTCATCGTAGCAGCCATCATGCTGATGCAGCGCAAAAGTTTCAAAGTAAGCCGCGGCGAGCTGGTCACACTCATTTACCTTTCGTTCATCAGCGACGGCTCTGCACTCTTCTTGATTGATGGTTACAATTACATGTCGAGCGGCGTGGCTACCACGCTTCACTTTATGTACCCCGTTGTCACCGCCATTATCATGATGGCCTTTTACAACGAGGCCCGCCGTTTCAGTACCATATTTGCCGTTATCATGGCAGTTGTAGGTGTTGGCATACTGTCGTGGGACCCCACGGGCAATACGTCGATACAAGGCGTCATCATCGTGCTTATTTCGGCCGTGTGCTATGCGCTCTACATCATTCGCGTCAACCGCTCACGCGCAGCCACCATGGACGGCACGAAACTGGTATTCTACGTCATGTTTATCGGTGCCATCATATTTGGTGCCGAAGCTTTGCGACAGGGCAATTTCAAGCCCATCACCACAACCTCGCAATTCACCCACCTTGCCGCCCTCGCCATTATTTGTACTTTCGTCACCAACACCTGCCTGGTGTTCAGCGTCAAGCGCATTGGCAGCACCATGGTGGCCGTGCTTGGCGCACTCGAACCACTGACAGCCGTTGTGATAGGTTGCACAGTGTTTGGCGAGCCCATCACTTGGCAGGTTCTTGCTGGCATAGCACTCATTATTCCTGCCGTGCTGGTGATTATATGGACCCGACGCAGATAATCAAAATCTCGTACAAACAACACCCTGTTAACGGGTTAACAAGTAAGTATGCTATTTTATTATGCTAAAGTTTGAATGGTGAGAAGCTTAAAAAGCTTGGCAAACTTACCTGTTAATCCGTCAACTTGTTTAGGGTGGTTCTAATAATTCTGAAATAGGGATTTGTGCGCTATCGGAAGTGTATTTTTGAAAGTTTGTGAGGGAGCATAGCGGGCTATGTGACCGAACAAACTTTCAAAAAGACACTTTCGAGAGCGTGCAAATCACATTTCAGAATAGCAGAACTCTAAAAACAGAATTTTTAGAACCACCCTTTACTAATTCCGTCAACGCATCTATTATGGAAGAAAGAATAAGACAAGACCTTTACCAATACTTGCTAAGTCGTGGCAAAATAGACGAGCGCATGCCCGAATGCCCCGATTTGGAAGACAAGTGGCCCGAACTGGCACAAGCCTATTTGCCCGACGGCATACGTGAGTTCAATGCCTACCCCACCGTGTCATTGGGTTGGGTGATGTTTATCGGCATGGCGATGGCCACCTATTGGGACAAAGATTGGGAGCGCTATGGTCAGACGCCCAACATATACGAGCAAATGCGCAACCAACGCGGTTTTGATTGCTTGGACGAATACATTCTCGAGGACGTGCTGCACATGAAGGGCGATGGCCTCAAGCAGCTTAACGACCTTGTGGCCGAGTGTGCCTCGCGCACCAACAACGCGCTCATTCATGCCCACCTTGAGCCAAGTACACCCGAAGCCTTCAAAGCCTATGTGGCTTGCTTGCACCAACTCTACCTGATGGGCATGGCGGTACAGCTCAAACGCTTGGGCTACCACATGGAACTGACGGACTAAAAACGTGCAGGGCACACACCCCTATAACCGTCACCTCATGCCTGTTGTCTGTGGGTGCAAACTCAAAAGCACTCCCGTAAGGTTGGGTGTTCAAAATAGACTTTTTAGAGAGAACGTTTTGGGGAAAGTTGCCTGAAACGCACTGTAAAAATGCAAGCACTAATGGAGGCGACGTCTGGTAACACAAGCGGTTGTACTGTTGTATCTCCTCCTCGATCTGCGTAAAATAGAGGCTGCTGAAAAATGCCCCGCGAGACGAGGCTGCTGAAAAAACCGACGCGGGACGCGTCGCCCCCATTAGAGCGCAATTCCCTGGCATAACAGTTCTTCCCATGGCTTCAAATCTGCTTTTTAACCTGTCAATCTGATAGAAAACGCAAGCACTAATGGGGGCGACGCGTCTCGCGTCGGGGCATTTTTCAGCAGTTTCAAATACGGTTTGCTCACGGACACAAGCCCTTTTTCCGCCGGGTCGTGCCGTTGCACTTCGGGCGTTCGGTCAAGCACATTATAGCGTATGTCGTACAGTTCGTCCATCAGGGTAATGGTTTGCTCCGTCAGACCGCAGTTCGTGGTGTTGCCAGTTGTTTGCGGTGCGCAGTCAGTGTCGTTGCCCATGCTTTTTTGCGGCTGGGGTGTTTCAGCGTTTTTAGTTTGTGGTTCTGGGTTATACGCAATAGCGTCGATCAGTTTGTCAACACCACGTTTCACAATGGCATCGGCATAGCGCAGCATTCTGTTAAGCATTCGTTTCATGATCATACAATTTGGTTTGATATAAAAGTAAAGTGCTGCAAAGGTAACACCAAGACATTGCACCCATCAAAAAAAGTGTACAATTTGTACACAAATATTTGCTTCCTCCCCGTCCTCCCTCTTGTAAAAGAGTGCGTGTGTTTTTACTGTCATCTTACACTTTTTATGCGTAACAAGTTGATATACAGATGTTTCAAGAGTGTAAGATGATTTCAAAGTATCTTACACTCTCCTGCATACATCTTACACATCACACCCCGCTGCTACGCAGTCGGTTTTGTCGTATGCGGTGGGTTATACGCCATAGGGACGTAGATAAATCTGTCGGAGCAACAGACTTTCCTACTCCCCTATGCCGTGATATCGTCCTCCCGTGCTTGTGTCGTGTAGCAGTGTGCGGGTTGTGTAGGTTGCGTGTAGGTGACATTGGTAGCATCTTACACTAAGTAAAGTGCTGATAGTCAATGAGTTGCAGTATATTAGTGTAAGATGTAAGATACTCGGCATGTAAAGTTTTTGTAGTATAGTAAAGGTCCCGCTACCACTAAACGCAAGCACAAAACGCTAACACAAAACTCAAGCACTAATGGGGGCGACGCGTCCCGCGTCGGGCATTAAAGCAAATACTCATACACTGCTAAACAAAGACTCACAGACAGCACTAATTACATGCCTGTCTGTGAGCCTTTGCCTTAATGCCCGACGCGGGACGCGTCGCCCATTAGAGCTTGCGTTTTGTGCTTGCGCTCAATGGTAGCGTTTTGTGCTTGCATTTAGAGGTTGCATTTAGTGCTTGCGTTTTGTGCTTGCGCTCAGTAGTAGCGTTTTTTTTGCAGACTTTGTCAATGCGTCACCCAATCAAATAACGCATTGATGAAGTCAGAAGAGAGCACTTAGGCTGAATAAGTTCTCCACTTTTTACAAAGTACAAAACTCCCCGCTGCCTGACCTTGCTTAACAAGATCGCACAACGGGGAGTTTTACTTTAAGTTGATATATACTGTATGGCCCTATTTAGCCAATAGAGATTTTTAGTTGTTCTCAGGACGGAGCTTGCGCACGGTTTCACCAGCACGCCACATTTCGCTTTCGTGGAGTGCCTTGAGTTCCTGTTCAAGTCCTGCACGGTAATCGGGCTTAGAGTTGGCATCGATTGAAATTTGAGCCTCGTTGCCACTTGCCACGCTCTGGTAAAGTTTTTCCATCACAGGCTTGATGGCATCGTGGAAGGGAGTCATCCAATCCAAGGCACCACGCTGGGCCGTTGTTGAGCAGTTGGCATACATCCAGTCCATACCATTCTTGCCCACCATGGGGAGGAGTGACTGGGTGAACTCTTCGATAGTCTCGTTGAAAGCCTCAGAAGGGGTGTGTCCGTGTTCGCGGAGAGTTTCGTATTGAGCCAAGAAAAGTCCCTGGATAGCACCCATCAAAGAACCACGCTCACCAGTAAGGTCGCTGGTAGCCTCGCGCTTGAAGTCGGTCTTGAACATGTAGCCCGAACCTATGCCCACACCAAAGGCAAGCACCTTTTCGGTAGCATGACCCGAAGCGTCCTGATATACAGCGTATGATGAGTTAAGACCACGACCCTCGAGGAACATGGTGCGGAGCGATGTGCCCGAACCCTTAGGAGCTACCATGATGACATCAATGTCTGCGGGAGGCACTACACCAGTGCGGTCATTCCAGGTGATGGCAAAACCATGCGAGAAGTAGAGTGTCTTGCCCGGAGTGAGGTGCTTCTTGATAGAAGGCCAAAGCTGCATCTGTGCGGCATCTGAAAGCAACATGCAAACGATTGTACCCTTTTCGGCAGCCTCCTCAAGCGAGAAGAGTGTTTCGCCTGGCACCCAACCATCGGCCACAGCCTTTTCGAATGTCTTGCCTTGACGCTGGCCTACAATCACGTTGAAACCATTATCGCGCAGGTTGCAAGCCTGACCAGGACCTTGTACACCATAGCCGAGCACGGCAATGGTCTCGTTTTTCAATACTTCGCGTGCCTTTTCCAAGGGAAACTCTTCGCGCGTGATTACTTCTTCTACAACTCCGCCAAAATTCAATTGTGCCATAATATTTAAGTTTTTGTGTAGGTTGCGGCAACCGTTTGTACAATCAGCTGCACATTACCTATAAGGTTATAATATAAATGTCTATAAATCAAATATCTATCGTACTAATAGCCTTGTCAGAAACCCGTATTGGCTTGCTGCGCACGCTTCTCCTCCTCACGCAGTTCGAGGAATTCGTTAAGTTCCTCGCGGCGGCTCTTGGTTACAGCCACCACACCCGAACTTACATACTGCAATATGCAGCCATATCCCTTCAGTTTGTGATAGAGTTCGAGAGTTTCCTCAGGCAGCCCCTCTTTCGACACGATGGCATAGGTTGAGTTTACCTCCACTATTTTGCCATCATACTGGCGAATGGCCTTTGATATGTTGCGGTTTTCAATCAAACGCGCCGTGGCTATTTTGTAAAGGGCCTGATCCATCACATATATTTCGTCGTTTGTAAAATACTGCGCCTGGATTACATCGATTTTCTTTTCAAGCTGCTTTACCAATGTCTGCACCGTGTGCTCATCGGTATAGCAAGTTATCGTGTAGCGGTGCACATGTTCAATGCCCGATGCCGACACATTAAGACTTTCAATATTGAGTTGTCGGCGTGTGAACACATTGGTCACGAGGTTCAGCACACCGGCCAAATTTTCAGAGAACACGATAATCGTGTAAAGCGTAGTGTCCTTTTTATCTTCGTTCATACAATAAGTAGGTGTTCAAAATTATTTTATACAATCAGTAGGTGCCATTTTCACATTGAAAGCACATTCTCGAGACGCATCTGTTCCCTTCGGCCTCGGTCACATAGCCCGCTATGTTCCCTCACCCGAAGGAAACATCTGCGCCACGATAATGCACTTTCAATGTAAAAATAATTTTGACCACCTACTTAGTCGTTTTTATTAAGTTTCACGCCTCAAGCATCATATCATCTACGTCGTGTCCCGGACAGCACATGGGCAGCACATTGTCCTCTTCAAGCACTGCAGCTTGCAGCAAAAAGGGGCCGGGGGTGGCAAGCATTTGGCTGATAGCCTCATCAAGCTTGCTTCGGTCGGTGACGGTCAGTGCCGGTATGTTGTAAGCCTCTGCTATCTTCTCGTAGTCGGGGTTCATCATGGGTGTGAACGAATAGCGGTGGCGGAAGAACAGCTGCTGCCACTGTCGCACATTGCCCAAGAAATTGTTGTTGAGCAATATGATTTTAACCGGAGCATGCTGCTCCATGATGGTACCAAACTCTTCGATGGTCATTTGCAATCCACCATCGCCAAGGAACAAGCACACAGTGCGGTCGGGCGCACCGAATGTGGCGCCAATGGCAGCCGGCAATCCATATCCCATGGTGCCCATACCGCCCGAGGTTATGATGCTGCGCTTTTCGGTAAACCGGAAATAGCGTGCCGCCATCATTTGGTTCTGTCCCACATCGGTTACCAACACCGCCTTGTCCTGACTGAGTTCGGTTACACGACGCACCACCTCGCCCATGCGCAATGGGCCTTCGGCAGGATGAATTTGCGGCTCTATAACCACCTCGTGCTCTTTAGAGTCCCATTGCCGGAAACTCTCACGCCATTCGGTATGCGCTTTCTGCTCGAGCAAGGCTGTAACAGCCGGAAGCGTCTCTTTACAGTCGCCCAATACGGCCACATCAACCGTCACATTCTTGTTTATTTCTGAGGGGTCGATATCGAAATGTATCTTGCGTGCTTGTTTGGCATAGGTGTCTAACTTGCCTGTAATACGGTCGTCAAAACGCATGCCGACGGCTATGAGCAAGTCGCACTCTTGTGTCTTTTTGTTTGCACCCAGCGAACCATGCATGCCAAGCATGCCCACATTCAGCGGGTGATTGGTTGGCAAGGCCGACAAACCTAACAGCGTGCAGCCTGCGGGCAAACCTGCCTTCTCGATAAATGCACGGAGTTCCTCGCCAGCATTACCCAGTTCGACACCCTGCCCTACCAACACGAGCGGACGCTTAGCCTCGTTAATCAAGGCTGCAGCCTCGGCAAGGCTCTGCTTGTCTGTTGGCGGCACGGGCACGTAGCTGCGTATAAAGTCTATGGTGCCTGGCAAATAGTCGGCCTTTTCGATTTGTGCATTCTTGGCAAAGTCAAGCACCACAGGTCCTGGACGTCCGCTTGCTGCAATGTAAAAGGCACGGTGTACAGCCCATGCCACATCCTTGGCCGAGCGAATTTGATAGGCCCATTTGCTAATAGGCTGGGTGATGTCTACCACGTCACATTCTTGAAAGGCATCTGTGCCAAGCATCTGTGCACCCACTTGTCCGGTGATGACCACCATGGGCGTACTGTCCATCATGGCATCGGCAATGCCTGTTATCGTATTAGTGGCACCAGGGCCACTTGTCACGAGGCACACCCCCGTGCGCCCGCTCACACGGGCATAGCCCTCGGCTGCATGGGCGGCAGCCTGTTCGTGGCGCACCAATATGTGATTTAAGCGGTCGCGATAATCATACAAGGCATCGTACACGGGCATGATAGCACCGCCCGGATAGCCAAACAATGTAGTAACCCCCTCATCGAGGAGGGCACGCATCAGTATTTCAGCACCGCTAATTTGTGTATTCTTGTTTTCGGTCATAGTTGTCTGTTAAGGTAGTTCGCTTAATGGTCGTAGCGTGAGGCAAGTATGCCTTCGCCCCCATCAACCTACATTTCTTACGTTAGGAGGTAACGTCGTTGGTGTTCAATATTATTTTGAACATCCTCTTATATTTATATTTCGCGCACACCGCCTTTGTCTGCACTGCTCACCATGCTGGCATAAGCCCTCAAGGCCTTGCTCACCGTACGTTTGCGTTGCAAGGGGCGCATGGGACGTGCGGCCAGTTCCTCATCGCTGAGGTGAACTGATATGCTGCGCGATGGTATGTCTATCTCAATGATGTCGCCATCAATTATCTTGCCAATAGCACCGCCTGCTGCGGCCTCGGGGGATATGTGGCCAATGCTCAAGCCTGACGTGCCGCCTGAAAAACGGCCATCGGTTATCAGCGCACAAGCCTTGCCCAAATGGCGGCTCTTGATGTACGACGTGGGGTAGAGCATCTCCTGCATACCCGGTCCGCCCTTGGGCCCTTCGTGGGTTATAACTACAACATCGCCTGCCTGCACCTTGCCGCCAAGTATGCCCTTGCAAGCCTCGTCCTGCGAGTCGAACACACGAGCTGGCCCTTCAAAGTGCCACAAACTCTCGTCCACACCGGCGGTTTTCACCACACAGCCATCGAGCGCTATGTTGCCAAACAACACGGCCAGTCCGCCGTCTTTTGTATAGGCATGTTCCATGTCGCGAATGCAACCTGTGGCACGGTCGGTATCAAGCGACGGCCATTGACGGTCCTGCACACCCATTTTGGTGGCAAACTTGCCGCCAGGCGCACTACCATATATGCGTGCAGCCTCGGCATCAACCTCGGGACCTGTTATGCTGTAATGTTTAACGTCCTCGCCCAATGTGGCGCCATTGACACGATGTGCAGTCAAGTCGAGCAAATCGCCCTTGGCCAATTCGCCCAATATGCCAAGCACACCACCAGCGCGGTTACACTCCTGCACAGAGTAGCGTTGCGTGTTGGGCGACAATTTACAAAGGCATGGCACATGACGGCTCAACTGGTCAATGTCCTGCATTTTGAAGTCGACACCGGCCTCATTGGCCACAGCCAACAAGTGGAGCACGGTGTTGGTAGAGCCGCCCATAGCTATATCCAATGTCATGGCATTAAGAAAAGCCTGACGGGTGGCTATTGAGCGCGGCAACACCGAGGTGTCGCCCTCACCATAATATTTCATGGCATTGCCCACAATGAGTTTGGCTGCATCTTCAAACAAGCGGCGGCGGTTAACGTGTGTGGCCACTATGGTGCCATTGCCAGGCAACGACAAGCCAAGCGCTTCTGTCAAGCAGTTCATTGAGTTGGCTGTAAACATGCCCGAGCAACTACCGCAACCAGGACAAGCACGCTGTTCGATTTGTGCCAATTCATCATCGCTCACCGAGGTGTCAGCTCCCTTCACCATGGCCGTGATAAGGTCGACATTCTGCCCCTGATAGCGGCCGGCCTCCATCGGGCCACCACTCACAAACACGGTTGGTATATTCAAGCGCATGGCCGCCATCAGCATGCCCGGTGTTATTTTGTCGCAGTTTGATATGCACACCAGTGCATCGGCCTTGTGTGCCTGCACCATATATTCTACAGAGTCGGCAATAATGTCGCGCGAGGGCAACGAGTACAGCATGCCGTCGTGACCCATGGCTATGCCATCGTCAATGGCTATGGTGTTGAACTCTGCAGCATAGCAACCAAGTTTTTCAATCTCTTGCTTTACGAGCTGCCCGGCCTCGTGCAGATGGGTGTGGCCTGGTACAAACTGGGTGAACGAGTTGGCTATGGCAATAATAGGCTTGCCAAAATGCTCACGCTTCATGCCTGTAGCTATCCACAAGGCACGTGCGCCCGCCATTCTTCGTCCTTCGGTGCTGAATGCACTGCGCAACTGTATTTTCATAACTCTTTCAGGATATTTATTAGCTTTGTTGCATAACACACATTATCATGCAGAAGCCTTACAGTTTACTACTCTTGTTGTTATTTTGTTTTGCAAATGTAACCAATAATACGATACAACAATACAAAATGTAAGAAAAAGTTCAGAAATATGCCAAGAAAAACCGATTGTACGCCACAGGCATGCACATTTATGCAACATTACGTGCACTTTACCACCCCGCACCATCACCCCCACACAAGCTATGCGCGGGCTTCGTGTGCCACATACTAAAGTTTTGTCACATATTGCCGCACTTATGTATAAAATAGAGTGGCATATCTCACAACAGAGCACAAGTAAAAGCCCGCTTTAGCGGTTTATACCATTTTATTTACGTAATTTTGCCACATTGTTAAACCCTTAACGCCTTAACGAATTGACGAGGGGGATAGAGCGATGAGTTAACACCGTTTGTTGAAATACCGTTCGCACACGGCTCGATATGCGCAGAATGCACTTGCCACGCCCGTCAAACCATCAACACACAAACTTATTTAGAACAACGACCCCTATCATATATATATGCAAATCAAAAACATAGGCGCAATGCTTGCCATAGCAGCTACTACCCTGCCGCAGGCCTCTGCACAAAATGCACTGCAGCGCGCAGGTCATCACGTTACTTACACGGCCGAAGCACAAGCAAGCTATTCGCACAACAAAACACCCTTGTGGCTCACAGCCAACAAATACGGCATGTCGTCGGTAGACACCAAGAACGGCTATTTGCGCATGACCATCGAACGCCAGGCTGATGCCGACTCGGCCTACCATTGGCGCTTTGGCTATGGGGCCGACATAGCAGTTGGCGCGCACTATCCGAGCAGCGGTTTCGTTCAACAGCTCTATGCCGACATCGACTGTCGGCTGGCGCGCCTCACCATAGGTGCCAAGCAGCACCCCATGCAACTTAAAGACAATGAACTGAGCAGCGGATCGCAAACGCTGGGCATCAATGCACACCCTGTGCCTGCCGTGCGCCTGTCCTTGCCACGCTACTGGAATATTTCTGGACGTGGAAATTGGTTGGGCATACGCGGCCACATCTCGTATGGACTGATGACCGACGACAATTTTATGCAGGACTATCTCAGAGGCACCAAGAATCGTTATGCCACACGGGTATTGCTGCACACAAAGGCATTCTATTTGCGAGCTGGAAATGCCCAAAAGTTTCCCATCACCTACGAAGGCGGACTTGAATGGGCCACCCAATTTGGCGGCACAATATACAACGCAAGGCAAACCCCCATTAAGGCAGGACACCACCTGAAGGACTTTTTCACCGTACTTTATGGCGGCGGAGCCGATGTCACCGATGGTGTTTATAGCAACGCCCTTGGCAACACATTAGGCAGTTGGGTGTACCGCCTCAACTACCACGGACACGGCTGGGGGCTCAGCCTTTACTACGACCATTACTTTGAAGACCACTCGCAGATGTTCTACAATTATGGCTGGCGCGACGGCATGTGGGGAATTGAGGCACACTTGCCAAAAAATCCCATACTTGGAAAATTCGTGTACGAATACATCAAGACCACCGACCAAAGTGGCCCCATCTACCACGACCATACACCCGAAATTCCCGACCAAGTGAGCGGTAGTGACAACTACTACAACCACGGGCTGTACACGGGCTGGCAACATTGGGGCATGGCCATTGGCAACCCGCTCTACGTAAGCCCGCTTTACAAGGGCACACGAAATTTGAGCTTTATTGGCACACGTTTCAAGGCGCACCATCTGGGCTTTAGCGGCGACCCACTCCCCTGCCTGCACTACCGCATCATGATTACCCACGAACGTAACTTGGGCAATTGCGGCAGCGATTGGACCGAGGCACGCACACTGAACAGTCTGCTGCTCGAAGCTGCATGGTCACCCCTTCGCCTCGGACGCATCAACACCAGTGGCTGGACCGCCAAACTGGCTTTTGGACTTGACCGTGGCAGCTTGATTGGCCACAACACCGGTGCACAACTCACCATTACAAAGAACGGATTGATTACAAAATAGCCTCATGCACTTACACACATTATTATATAACAAATGCAGCACACTTGCCATCACAGCGATTGGCCTGCTGCTCACCACAGCCTGCTCGCACGTGAGCCGCAATGGGCTGATTGACGGAAGATGGCGTCTGCACGAAATTCACAGCAAAGCCACACCAACAGACGCCTACTATACGGCACAGAAGAAGTATGTGCTTAATGACCGCATATACTGGTCTTTTCAGCTCGATTTGCTACAAATAACCTCTTCCCTGGCACATAACGGACAGACTAACAAAACCTTTGCCCGCTTTAACTATGAGGGCGACAAATTGGCTGTGTATAGCCCCTATGCCCACCTTTACGATCACGATATTCCCATTACCGACCCCAACATTTCATTAGAAAGTGTAGGCATCAGAGGCCACGAGGCCAAATTTCGCATTGTGCGCATCAATTCAAGTTCGCTCATTCTGTGCTCAGACATGGACAGTTTGGTATTCCGGAAATTACACTAAACGCGATTAAGGACATTGGTCGCCCGCTACATCTTGCTCCCCTATACAAAGAATATTAAGAAAAAACATTACCTTTGCAAATATAATATACAAGGAAATACTTATGGCAAGATTCATCAACCCCTTCACTGATATCGGTTTCAAGAGAATCTTCGGACAAGAGGTATCCAAACCTCTGATTATTGATTTTCTGAACAGCCTGCTGCTCGGCAAGGAACACATCACAAGCATCACATTCCTTGACAAGGAGCAACCGGCCCTATTTGAAGATGACCGATCGCTCATATACGACATATATTGCGAAACCGACAAGAATGAGAATATCATTGTCGAAATGCAGAACAAGTCTCAGCCTTATTTCAAAAACCGAAGCATATATTATGCCTCCGAAGCCATTGCAAGACAAGGCGAGAAAGGGTCTGATTGGAAATACAAAATAGATGCTGTGTATCTTGTTGCTTTCTTGAATTTCTGTCCGATGGATTTTAAGAAGGAGTTCAGAACCGATGTGGGACTGGCTGACTTAAAAAGCAATGAAATCTTCTCAGACAAAATTAGAATGACATTTATGCAGTTGCCTTTATTCAAGATGGAGGCAAATGAGTGTGAAACAAACTTTGATAAATGGATTTACGTTCTGAAAAACATGGAAACATTAACAAGATTGCCATGGGCTGCAAAAAGCGCCGTGTTCAAAAAACTGGAGCAAATTGCCGACGTTGCTTCTCTTTCAAGACAAGAGCGTATGAAATATGACGTGGGATTGAGAAAATACCGCGATACACTATCAGTGCTTGAAGGTGCTAAATTAGACGGACTGGCGGAAGGCAGAGCACAAGGTATAGCCGAAGGTAGAGCTGAAGGCAGAGCAGAAGGTAGAGCAGAAGGCGCACAAAAGGAAAAGATTGAAACAGCAAAAAGACTTTTGGCTATTGGTGCAGACACCAATACCATAGCAATTGCTACCGGATTAACCACAAACGAAGTTGAAAGTCTGATAGGAAATTAAACGTCCTAATCTGCTATCGGAACTTTGCGCAGCATAGATAACTAAATACAATTACTGTTTCTACTATTTGGCTGCTGAACCCACAATAGCCCCTGGGAGTTTTAACACAACCCCCAGGGGCTATTTTCATGAAAGCGCAGGCCGTGGTTCAACAAGTCGTGGTACATCAGCATCGAGGTGCTCAAAAACCACATGGCGCGCATCATGGGCGACGAGTTCAGCGGTGCCTTCGACACGCTGACGGAGCGCGAGAGGGGGGTGAACGGGACACTTTAAGCCACAGGTTTGTTGCGCGGTAGTGATTAAAGCCATATCTTTGCGGAAAGAATATAAACACATTATATACACACTACGCAGCATGTTCATCATTTTCTGGTTATTAGTTGCATTCATTATATGTTTCTTTCTCTGCGCTTTCGTGATAGGTCTCATTAAAGGTATTGAAATGACGCCCGATGAGTGGCGCGACTTTGTGGAGGACTACCGACAGGAGAAAAAGCAAAAGAAGGAGAGCAAACGACTATATAGGAGCATTGAAAGCCAAGCCTATGAGAAATACCCCGGGCCGCACAATTACTCAAAAAGGGAAGCCTACATCAAAAAGCACATCTAACCGTGCCGCGTGTCTTTTAACACCCGGTTAAGCCGTGTTACTTTTGGATCATCACACACCAAAAGTAACACGCTTTTTTATGAATAACAACGACATCAAGACCGTAACCCTCACCATCAACTCGGAGCAGGCACAACGCAAGCTCGACGACATCAACCGCCGGCTGGAGCAGACACACATCAAACGGCAAGATGCCTTTGAGCGCGGCGACGGCAAGGCTCTGCAAGCCTACGCCAACAATACAACAGACCAAGGCTGAATACGTAGCAGACGATTAGCACACGAATTATAAAAGCAACAACTACACATCAACACCTTCAATGCGTAAGAGAAAACGTTTTGTACTAACCCCTGCAGCAAATCCCGTCAGCGCGCCGTCCAATCCGATAACACGATGACACGGCACTATAATACAAATGGAATTAGCTCCAATGGCCTGTGCTACTGCACGCACGCCATTGGAGCAACCCGCTGCACGCGCCACATCTGTATATGAGGTGGTCTGACCATACGGAGTGGCAAGCAGCGCGTTCCACACACGTTGCTGAAATGGTGTGCCGGCCATGGCCAAAGGCAAATTAAACTGTACAAGGGCACCCGCAAACCAAGCATCAAGTTCTTTGGCTGTTGCTTGAAGCAACGGGGTGCTTCCACAAACATAACGCGCATTAAAGAAGTGCTGTATGCGCTGGTCGTTACGCCGACGATGCTTGCCATTAGCCCAATCGCACAAGCATAACTTGCCTGCATAATCGCCAAGTACCATCTCGCCACATGGCGAATGATACGGCTGCGTAAATATTTGCGCTGCACTTTTCATTGAACACGTTTTTCAAAATGCTGAAAATCTTTGCGGTGCTTCCATGCGCCACCCCATACAAAGCCATGCTGACGGAACAAACGATAACATAGGTCATCGGTCGCTATCTTATACTTAAAACTACGTTGTCTGTTGGCATAGGGCCGTCCCTTAGCCGGACTTACCACCAAGGTGCCATCCTTACGGTGCCACACATATGGGTTGTAAAGCGGATTAACATCGACCGCTCGCCCCCAACTATGGTTTGACAGTTTTGACGAGCCAGCCACACGGCGGTAATTGAAGCAGGCCGTATTGTTGGCCGACATAGACCGCTCATCGTCGGCTCCATAATTGTCAATCAGCACCATGCGTTCTATAGGATAGTGCGCTTCATACAACTGTTTGAAAATAGAAACTAAATCATTTGCCACAGACTGATGGCAAACCATTTCACCAATTTGCGGCTTGCCATTGCCGTTATAATGCAACAAACGCAGGTAGCGCAAACTCGACAATGGAATGGGGCAATCGGCCTTATACGACAACCCCGACATACGCTTGGCCACCACGCTGTCAACTGCACACGCCTCAAAGCATTTCTGCAAACCATAGGTCTGCACTGCCGCCTCACTTACCTCGCAACCAGCACGCCATTGGCGCAGCAGTTTTATATGACTATCTTTTGACAAATCACGCGGAGTGCAAGCAGTTACTTTTGCAACACGACAAGCCTCTTTGTCTGACTTATTTGTTTGTTTACACGCCATGGCCGAGAGGGCTGTGGCAAGCAAACACGCACCTGTAAAAAAGCCACACACACGACACATTTGTATATAGGTGTTCATCTTTCTTTTCTGCATAATATCACCTGTCATATTCATTACACCGCTACACATTTCTCCGCACACGTAAGCAGTACCCAACAGGTCACATACCCATTATTTATTTGATGGTACAAACGATTCATAAGTGCCATTGCTGTAAAACACACGTATCTCTTTTATTTTACGCTCATCTTTGTCAATATTTATACCCATTGTAGCCATATTGCCATTACCGCGAGAGGGGATACGCTGCTCGCGACGAGGAGAAACGATACCCGCACGAGGTTCTACTGCGGCACGATTATGCACGTCAACCACATCAGGAGCCATCGCAAAGGGTGCATCAGTACTTGACACATGTAAGCCTGGTTATCATCATCAATCCATACGGTAGGGTCGATGTCGAACCA
>ERZ1031933.69-NODE-69-length-23021-cov-11.479970_pt1 | contig 23021 bp, 8 predicted proteins | sample MGYA00517880_ERZ1031933 | MGnify/ENA primary metagenome ERZ1031933 (study PRJEB33719, sample SAMN04261283) | wastewater metagenome | biome: rural village; feature: human; material: feces | host: Homo sapiens | place: El Salvador | collected 2014-01-14 ... | reverse complement strand
CATGGATAGCATCGTAGAACTTAGCGTAACGACGGCTGTACTCAGCACGAGCCTCTGGTTGTCCATTCTCGTTGCCCACCTCGATGAATTTCAATCCGTATGGATGAGGGTGACCGTTGGCAATACGCTTACGTCCCCACTCCGTGGTCTCGTCTCCATTGGCATACTCAATGGCATCCAAAGTATTTTGAACCAAGGTATCCACTTGTTCAAAAGGGATGGTAAAACCATGTCCCAAACCGACATTGACCACAAACATTGGGGCTGCGCCCAAGTCCTCGCAGAATTGGAGATACTCATCATATCCCAAGCCATCCGAAGAACGATACTTCCAGTTATTGTTCCAGTGTCCAGGGCGCTGCTCTATAGGACCGATAGTTTTCTTCCACTGGAAGGCATTGTCATAATTATCTTGACCTTCCACATAGCATCCACCAGGGAAGCGAAGGAAGGTTGGTTTAGTTTCATATAGAAGTTGAGCCAAGTCTGGACGCAATCCGTTGGCACGACCCTTCCATGTATCAGGCATCAGCGATACCATATCTACATAGACCGTACCATTACTTGACATCAAGAGAGCGAAACGACCATCCGCACAATCAGCGGTAGCCTTGATTTCTGCGGTCAGTTTCACCCATGTATTTGTTTTCAAGGTTCCCTGGAGTTGCACTTCCTCAGAAGCTGCACTTCCATCTGCCTTTTGGAGTTGACCATATATTTTGCCATTCAAGTTCTCTGCTCCTTTCACCCACAGTGTGAGATGATAGGTAGAACCAGTTGAGAATTTCATTCCCCAGAAACCAGTGTTGCAAACACCTGCCTTTCGGGTTTCACCAGCACCAGATACCGTCATTCGAAGACTGGTATTCTGAGCCTTGTTGAGCAAGTCGCTTTTATTCAAGGAAAGCGATACATTTTGCGAACTGCCTTTCACTGCCGACCAGTACTCTGGAGAAGTCGAATTGTCCTCAAAGGAGCGGTTACGAATCAATTCAGCATAAAGACCGCCATCACCAGCATGGTTGATTTCCTCGAAGAAAAGACCATATTGGTAATCACTGATCATTGCAGCACGTTTCTGAGCATCCAGCGTCATCGACACCTGTGCATTTGCAGAAAAAGAGGCGCAAAGAAGAGAGCTTAAAAGTAAATTCTTTCTGATGTATAAGTTAATCATATTCACTCGTCGTATTAATAGAGGTTTAGGAAAAGGAAAATAGGCGGTAACAGACAGTTAACCACTCTCTGTTTACCGCCTACCTATTAAGATGCTAGGTCTATAAAGACTTAGAATTACTTGACTACTACCTTTCTAACCTTTACAGAACCATCGCTCATGACAGACTTCACGATGTTGACACCTGGCTTCAAGCTGTTGTACTGAACACCATTGATGTCATAAATCTTAGTAGATACTACATCACCAGCCTTCTCACCATTGATATTCTCAATGCCTGTGGTACCCTTCACGTAAGACAACTTGAATGACTTAACAAATGTCCAGTCGTTGCCTACCTTCTTGTTAGTATTAGCTACACCAATATAGAATGGACTAGTACCATCATAGTCGAAGGTGATTTCCTCTGAGTCATACTTAGGACCGATTTCATCAGATGTAAGGAATCTCTGACCAGTAGTCATATTGTTTGGTACATAATATGAACCATTATATTGGCTCATACCCTCTGTAGAAGTAAGATTAACCTTACCCACCTCATCTGCAGTGATGGCACCTGTATAAATTGACTTCACATCTGACTTTGCAACAGGTTCAGCATCAGCCTCCTTAGAGTTAGCGTAATATACAAATGCGTTGATGGCATCATCAATATCACCACTGCCTTTCAGGCGATAGTAAGCACGAGCAGACAACTTATAAGTACCAGCTGGCATACCAACCAATTCCTGATAGAGGTCAAAGCCCTTATTGTCATAGAACTCTACCGCCTTAATATTATTGTCCTTTTGGAAACCAGCAGCATTCTGGGTCACCTTGATGGTCCAGCCTGTCTTGTCCATCGTAGCGAAGTCGTAGTTGTTGATAACCTTACTGATATCAACACTAGCACCATTCTTAGCGGCAGCAACCACATCATAGATGAAGTACTGAGTATAACCCTTATTCAACTCCTTGATAGCAGTCTCGATATTCTCTTCGGCTACAGTACCATTGTTATAAGCATCCTCTGCCGTCTTCAAGCTAGCATTGTAGATAGCCTTAGCCTCAGCAGAAGTAGTAGCAGTAGTCTCATTACTCTCGTAACGTGCCTTGACATTCTCGATAGCTGTAGCCAATGGCTTGTAAGCATCAATAGCAGCCTGAGCGTTCTTAATTTCCAAAGCCAAAGCCTTGATGTTGTCCATGTCGAGAGTTGCATTCACAGCAGCAACAGCTTTCTGCAAAGAACTCTTTGCACCCTCATACATCTTGCCTTCCAACAGAGCGTTTGCTTGCTTTATCAAAGGAGTTACACACTGCTGAAGAACTGCCTCGCTAGTACCTCTATAGGTAATCTTGAAATTGTCAAAGATAGCCCAGTCACTACTATGACCAGCAGGTCTAGCCTCTTCCTTAACACCAACACGGAGAGTACCATCAGTAACAAGCGCATAAACCTTGGTCAAGTAAGCTTCGTTACTCTCAGCGCATGCTGCAGCAAAACCCTGCATAGAGTTAGGGATATACTTGCCATTGAATGCATAGTCTGCATTGCCAGAAGTTACCTTCTGCTCTGACATACCATAAGAGTATGGTGAAGCGAACTTAGCTGTGATGTCATTACCATAGAGATAAGCTGTCATCTCATCTACATCTTTAGGATACAACTGAGATGCATTATCATTGTTGTCAACACGCTGCATAGCCTGTACGGTGATTTCATATACACCCTCAGGAATATCTGTCAAGTCCTGGTAGAGATTGAAAGTGCCCTGGTAAGCCTCTGCATTCGTATGAGTTGTATTGATACTTACACCAGTATTATTCCAACCCGTAGTTGTATCGAAAGAAGGGTTCTTGAGCAAATCAGCAGTACAATCAGCATCAACCTTCACAGCAGACTTGCGAGTAGATACCATCAATGTCTGCAACTTCTCGATGTATGCCTTCAAGTCAGCAGTATTGAGTGAATAAGAACCGCAAAGGTCTTCATAAGTTTCACCAGTACCACAATTATCATAAGCAGCTTGCAAGTCTGTATTATCATACTTACCATCTTCATTTGTTGTCAAAAGAGTAAGTTCATCACGCAAACTTGTCAACTTCTCATACAATGCAACATTTTCGTCTGCATCAGCCATAGCAGAACGCAACTGATCCAACAATCGATCTACATCATCCTGTGTGGTAGCAGTTGCATCCAAATCGTCTATTTGCCCTTGTAAAGCATAGACTGCATCTTGATAGTCTGTCATGCAAGCATATACACCCACCTTATCTGCAGCTTTGCTTGCTTCGTCTTTAGCAGCCTGCACTGCCATAAACATAGCATCAGAACCAAAGTACTGAACGGTTATATCATCCAAGAACACCCAGTTAGCTGTAGTATTATCAGTCTTCATACCGAAGGTCATCTCAGACAAGTCTGTGTCGCCATCCACAATCACAGAAAGTGTCACCTTCTCAGGCTTGCCTGCAGCGGTCGCTACCTTGACGGTCTTTTCCTCGCCTCCTGCTTTAGCATACAAATAGACGCCCTCAACACGATAAGATGCGTCAGCTTCCTGCTTACCCTGTTGACAAGCGTTGACATAAGCTGTAATCTTGTAACCACCCTTTGGCAAGTTCTTTAAAGTCTGAGAAACAGAACTATTGCTCAAGTGACCATTATTCGTGTCAGTTTCCTCCTTGTTGGTACTACCATATTTTGAATTTTTATGAACCCAACGCTCAATGAAACTTGTACATTCATGCGCATCTTCATCAACAGTATAAGAACCACTACCATGACGCCAAGTAAAGCCATGACCTCCAGAACCCACATTACCATCATTGTCTGCATCTGGGCAGACGATGTCCCAACCAGTTGCGCTGTTACAATCTGCGTTAGGGATATACTCTGTGATATTAATTATGTTGCTAGAAGAAGCACCTTCCATAGCCTTGTTACGAGTCATATCTTTCACATACTGAGCAGCCTCTTTCAACTGAGCCAATGTTGAATTTTCGTCATTATAGACCGTGACTGCATTGCCAACATTGATACCTGCCTCAATAGCCTTGTTGATAATGTCCATCATCTCGTCCTTGCGATACATATAGCAGTCGTAAGCCTCTGGAGAAACTGCCATCCACTCGACACCATAATCAGCTCTGTTCTCAGACTTCATATTCAAGATAGGACGGAAGATCTCATCGGTAGCATCTTCGTTCTGTTTAATCTTCTTAGGATCCTTTGCGTTCCATCCTGCACGAGTATTGGTGGTCTCTGATTGGAACTCTATTGTATCTGCTTGAAGCTCGAAAGTTTTCTTGTCGTTGTGGAGATAAACCTCCCAGTTACATTTATTGATGCCCTGACTTGCGTAATCTACATAAGACGTACCACCATTATCATCCTTGCCATTGTAGAACACTCTTCTAGACCAATCGCTTTTAGAATTATTGTACATAGAATAAGTACCATTAGGTTCTCCTTTGGTCTTATTAGGTACAAAAAGTACCTTCATACCCTTCTTGCACAAACTGCTCTGTGTGCCCCAAGCGTTACCTGCGTTCAGCCACAATTTAGCTGCAACGTTATAAACATACACGGTGTCCTTGCCATCCAAGTTCAATTGAACTGGAACAGGAGCATCTGGTGCAGTAACCTGCGCCTTTGCCTCATTGGCACTGACTGCAGCTACCAACATGGCTGAATAAAGTAAATGTTTGTTCATTGTTAATTGATTAAAAGTTGTTTATTATTGTTTAGTTGTTATTTAAATGGCATCAACCAATTGTTAGGATCTGAGAGATCCAACGCTGGCTTCTTGAATGCCAACTTATCTCTAAGCCACAGCGAACCGAAGTTGGCTGTATATGGATTTTCATTGTTCTTGTGGCGAGCAATACGGCAAAGGTCACCGAAGCGAGAGCCCTCGAAAGCCAATTCCAATGCCATCTCATCACAAAGCATATCCTCTACTGCATCTATCTTTGCCTTGAGCGTATCAGCAGCGGTAGTAGGAATTTCGTAACCCTTCTGGCGCAATGCACTCCATCGCTTCTCCAACTCTGTGCTGAGTCTATACTCAGACAAATTGCCTGCAGTATAACCACAACCACGCATGTGGATGCCTTGGTTACCCAAGCTATATTTCAAGCCATGATCCTCATCGTTGAAGATGACCTCATTCTCATCTGTCAAGAAAGGAACGGTAGTCTTCAAGAATTGAATACCCTCAGCTGTCATGTAGGTAGTATCCTTCTCCAAGGTGCTATTCCATCCATCCTTGAGCACAGCGAAAGCTACATCTGGATGTCCCATGCGGTTGACTGCCTCTGCTAACTTCAAGTAGATACCAGCTGTACGATAAATCTGAATATTGGCATTCTGATACTTCATGATGACATAAACAGGCTCAGCAGCAGTTGTCTCTGCTGATGGAATCTGATTCTTGATGGCGTGATAACGCATATCGCCAATTACCTGTGAACCTACTGTTGTGGTCTGACCATTGGTGGTCTGATAATAATAGGTCTGGTTGTTGGACAAATCCAAGAATGCAGAAGAAGGCTGCAATGACATCTTCTCATTATAGGTATAGCCATCTGAAGCAGAATAGTAGTTATAACCAAACAAACCTGGCAGTTGAGTAATCTGACCACGCAATTTATTGGTAGCCATCGCTACGTATGTCTGAGTTTCATTGTCAAATGAGAAGATTGATGACCAACTATTATAGTTAGGGTTGGCATAAGTATCAGCATTTATTACATCTGACGACAGATTCAAATAGTCTGGATAATTGTTCAAGTGTGCCACATAATTGCCGCAAACAGCCTTTGCCTTCTTCAAGTACTGGAAGTAGTGCTCAGCTGCCTTGGCGTACTGACCTGTCTCCAAATACAAATCGCCAAGTACCAAACGTACTGGGAACATCATCTTGGAAGTGGCAACTGTCTTAGAGGTACCTGCATCCGTAGTACCTGCATCAAAGTTACCCCAGTTAGGAACAGGAAGATTCACATACTGCTCCAAGTCTGGTGCCAATGCATCACAGATACCCTTCATATCCTTGCGCTCCAATTTGGCAGCCTCCTCCACACTAGCGATATTGGTAAGAGGAGTGGTATAGAATGGAACGGAACCGTATGTACGAGCCAACTGCATGTAAGCCCATGCACGGATTGCCTTTGCCTCTGCGTACTCCTTCATTGCTACCTGGGTAGAACCCGTTGCCAAGGTGGTGTCACGGTGAGCTACATAGTAGTTGCAGTTGTTGATGATGCGATAATACACGTATGCGGAGTCATACTGGTTGCCATCGGCATAGTCGAAAGCTGCCAGTCTGCGCAAGTCGGTAGAGGCACTGGCAGAAGTGGAGAGCAAGTCGCCACGCAACTCGTTGGTCAAGACAGTCTGGTCGATTGCCTGCTGGACACCCTTCAAGATACCATTGATGTAGAACATGGAATCCACCTTCTGGTCCAAAGCAGGATCATAAACATATCTGTCAGACTTACTGTCAAGCATATCACTGCACGAAACGAATGATACAACCATCAAGGCTGCCGCAATGAAATATATTACTTTCTTCATGATTTTATGCTTCTGATTGTTATATTACAAATTGATTTTCAAACCTACAGTGAATGCTCGTCCTGGTGCTACACAACCGGTGTCGATGCCCTGGTAGAGCACTGCATTGGCTGCCGACATCTCAGGATCGCCACCCAGATACTTGGTGATGGTGAAAAGGTTGTTTGCTTCTACCCATACCTGGAGTCCCTGGAGCCAAGAGAAGTTGACTGGCACCTTGTAGTTGAGGTTCAAGGAACGAAGACGCAAATAACTGCCATCCTCTATCCAACGGTCACTGAAACGTGAGTTGCCTATCTCATCATTGTAAGAGATGCGAGGAACATTCGTTACCTGACCTTCATTTCTCCAACGATTGACCATAGCAGTAGTCTGGTTGTAGAAGTTCTTACCACCCTCCAAGACACTACGCTGGTAGTTGAAGATGTCATTACCCAAGGAATAAGAGAACACAGCTGAGAGTGTGAAGTTACCCCATGTAGCACGTGCGAACATATTACCATATACATCTGGGTTAGGATTACCGATGATGGTCTTATCTGCATCAGAGATGATGCCATCACCATTGAGATCAGCGAAGTGAACATCACCAGCCTTGAACTCCTGACGAGCACCTGTCTTATCTACCTGATAGAGATAGCCATCCTTACCAGCAGCCTTCGCCTCTGCATCAGATGCAAATACACCGCGGGTCTTGTAACCATAGAAGACACCTGCACTCTGACCTACGATTGTAGCCACATTGTCGGTACCATAGATGGAAGAGGTATAACCCAAACCACCCTTCTCGTTACCATCCACAGCGAGGTAGGTCTCATTAGGAAGACTCTTGATGGTATTCTTGTAGTGACCTACGCTAGCACCCAACTCCAAGGTGAAGTTGCGATTGACCACTGGCTTGCCACTTACCTGTACCTCGAAACCCTTGTTGTCGAGTGAACCTGCGTTGCTCCAATAGCTCTTCACGCCTGCCACAGGAGTAGTAAAGTTCTTGATGGTAAGCAAGTCGGTAGTATGGTTGAAGAAGTAATTGGCACTGAGGCACAAACGGTTATCCAACCACTTGCTATCAAAGCCTACATTGAAACGATGGGTCTTCTCGAATGTCACATTCTCATTACCAATGTTGTCAAGCTGTACGGCAGGAATTGAGTTGTGGAGGAACTTCAATACCTCAAAAGAGGTGCGGGCAGCATTGCCATTGATGTCATCATTACCACTGATTTCATAACCTGCGTTCAAACGCAAGTAGTTAATGCCTGCATTCTTAGGGAACCAACTCTCATTGGTCATCACCCATCCAGCCTGTACACTTGGGAAGAAGCCCCAGCTCACACCACCCATGCGAAGGCTTGTCGCCTTGTCACCAAAGGCACTGCTGCTCTCCAAAGATGCAGCTACCTGCAAGAAGTAACGGTTGCGATAGTTGTAGTCTGCCTGCGCATACCAAGTAAGACTTGCATTCTTGTAATCGTCGCCGGTAGCATCCTTGAAGTCCATCGAGTTGGATACATTAGGAATCTTATCGTTACCTGCTGTCTGATACTGACCAGATGGATTGTTCATCTCATAATTATAAGAGAGGTAACGGAAACCACCCATCACCTTCAACTGATGAGCGCCAAAGATGCGAGAGAAATCCAAACGAGTGTCACTCATCAAGGTTTCCTCCTTGGCGAAGATGGAAGCAGACATCGTCTGTACCTGACCCAAACCTGCCACATAGTAAGTTGGCACACCACCCTTTGGACGGTAGTAACGCTGTGAGTTACGGTTCAAGGTATAGTTGATGTTTTCTGAGAGGTAGAAACCATCCATCAACTTGAACTTAGGAGCCAATCTGACATGGAACATAGAGTTCTCCATACGGTTTTTGTTGTTGCCCTCACCATTCTTCAACAAGGCTGTTGGGTTAGCCAAAGAGAAGTTCTGACCGAGTGGTGACAAGAAATCATCTGCCTCAGACAAAGTCGAAGAGAAACGACCCAAAGTATTGCTATATACGTATGGGCTGAGGAATGGAGACTTAATGAGTGCCAACAAAGTTGGAGCGGTCACCGTTCCCTGTGAGAAATCACTAGGTGTGCCATCATCAAAGATGTCACGTGAGATTTTCACGTAGTCAATGTCAAACTGAGTAGTGAAGCCCTTGGTAATCTTGAAGTCACTGTTGAAACGTACATTCAAACGACTGAAGCCGTTCTTCTTCACCGTGCTCTGACCATCGGTATAACCCAATGATAAGTTGTACATACCTACATTATCACCACCTTGCACATTGATGCTATAGTTCTGAGAGAGCGCAGACTCATATACTTCCTTGCTCCAGTCAGTATTGTTGTGATAAGTATGGTAATAATAGTTGTTAGGATCATTCGTCAAGAAATTGAATGTCTTGTTGGTCATGATGTTACCAATCTCTGGATAAGTACCCAACATCTCAGTAGCATAGCTCATATATTGGTTGGCATCCATTACCTTTGGCAAACGAGGTACAAGGTTAACACCAACACCTACATTCGCCTCGATACGAGTAGCAAGGCTGTGCCCACGACGCGTAGAGATGACGATGACACCATTGGCACCCTTTGCACCATAGAGAGCTGTACCATTCTTGAGCACGGTTACGTTCTCGATGTCAGCAGGATTCAAGTTCAACAAGATATTGTTGTAACCACCGGTCTGCAAGGTGGTGGCATTGTATTGCATGCTCTGAGGCACACCATCGATAACGACCAATGGCTGCGCATTGGCGTTCAATGAGTTCAGACCTCTAATGAACATGGCGGAACCGATACCAGGAGTGCCGGAACGCTTCACGGTACGAACATCAGCACCCAACTGGTCTGCTATCAAGTCATCCACACTCATTTGGGTGGTAACATTTGCCTTCAAGTTGGCAGCGTTACCCATCGGCGTGTCACCCTTGTACATTTCATTGAACTTATCACTCAACATCTTCACCTTGACCTTGTGGTCGTTGCCAATAGCCACCTGCACGCTAGCATACTGTGAGGTGTGCATGAAAAGTGAAGTAGTGAAATTAGGCACCTTGATGGTGAATGTACCCTGTTCGTTGGTCATAGCAGCATAACGTTCATTACCCAAAGCCTGTACCTGCACACCACTCAATGGTTTGCCAGTAGCAGCATCGAGCACTGTACCAGACACCTCAATCATAGGGTAACTAGGTTGTTGCTTTGCAACAGGAGCCTTGCGTTCTCCTTCAGCGGCATCCGTAGCTTGGGCTTTGACTTGCGCAGCGGCAACCATCAATCCCATCATTGCCAATATTCTGAAATTTATCATTGTCTTCAAATATTGAGTTCGTTATAATTAATAGGTAACCATGTTGAGATGCCAGAACAACTCAGGCATTTCATTGGTGTAGTCAGTAATGACACCCTTTTCCATGTAATAATCCACTGCATCCATAGGCACCAAAATGATATTGGCTACGCCCAAAGTAATTTGGCGAGTAGTAGTTGGAATAGCTGTCTGAGAAGTGGCAGATACCGCAAACATAGGATAAGCGGTGATACCATTTGGCAAACCTGTATAACAGATGTTAGGTGTGAACTGTCCCATGTACTTCGTCATCACACGAGCACTTTCCTGTGTTCCATAAGCAAACTTCACGCCTGTCTTACCTGTAAGATTTCTAGGGTTAGGCAATCGACCATTACTACCAGGTGCTACACCTCTCATAGTATGAACAAAACTTTTGATTTGCATCGTTTGATCAGCAGGAGTCTTTGTCTCATCATCAATATTCTCAGGAACCATGGTGAGATAAACAGCATACTTGGTCTTTACTACATTTGGAATATAGAAGTAAAGTGTAGGACGCAAGTTCTGAGTACCTGATACCTTATAATATGAAGAAGTATGGAGTGAACCTTCTACTAACGGATTGCGATCATCAGAGCTGAGTCGTATTGTCTGTGTACGAGCCACATTGGCATTGGCAGCCTGATAGTTACCACTGGTTGCACGCAAGCAAATCAATGGTGCTGCATATTGCCAAGGCTTGAAGCGCAAACTATCTGTCACCCATGCCACACCATTGGAGAGGACTCTCTTGTTGGCACCCACAAACAAGTCGGAAGCATCTGAACCATTGAAAGCCATACCTCTGTAATCCAAAGTATTGCAAAAATAATTACTTCTTGTACTACGGATAGAGTCGAGCGCTGACGTTGGAAGACCACCATCACGAAGACAAGGGTTGGTCGTATTGCTGAAAGTCAATTTACCCAGCATTCTGCTTTCTCCATTCGCATTGGTCAAACTATCAGCTGAAATCTTCTTCTGAGATTCGACTACATATTGAGCATTACCATCCTTATCGAAGTTATAAGTAAATGGAGCTAACTGTGCTGGATAACTATAATACTCCCTCATCTTCTTCATTGCTACTTTCCAAGCATGGTCGGTAGGAAGAATCATCGTATAAGAACTATCCTCTGTAGCCAACTGTATGTTCAACTCATCATACATGTAGTTCTTATCGACATAGACAGTATCCAAGTAAGTAATCATACCATCCTTCATCGGACCCTTCACACTATTGTCCAAGTCCATCTCACGATGTTGGTTACTCTTGAAGATAGAGTCGAGTATGGTAGTAGCGTAACCATCCGCACCACTACGAGAGAAATAGTCATAGAAGTTAGGACGGAAGTCGATCAACTGGTTCATCACATGCATGACACCATTCTTGCCTACCACGTTGGAAGTCTCGACAGGAATGCCACCGATGTTGTAGCTGCCATCGCCCTCAAAGTCCATGACCTTCTTGTTCAACAAATAGACACGCTCATCTACAGCACCCACTGCACGATGGTAACCACGTGCAATATGGTTGTTGAGAAGTTCTGCCTTCAAGAGGCTATCGCTCATCGCTTCATACTTATCAAAGTCGAGCGCATCATTGGTCGGAGCCCAAACTGTATAGCTCTGACCTGAAGACAAAAGCTGGTCATACCCTACTCTCTTGAGGAGTTGGGCGAACTGACTCATATCCTCACGGCTGCTGATTTCTTCCCACAATGACATATTGGATGTCACAGAGCCATCTGCACCACCATTGTCATAATGATCGTCCCAGTCACTGCAACCTTGGCAAGCCAAGGCTACAGCAGCTGTCAATATCATATACCTTAATTTCATATCTGAATCGTTTACTTTGTTATGACTAATCAATTAGAACACGTCTTCACTATAGACTGAGTTGTTATAGACATTCACTGGAACCAACTCGATGTAGTCCAACTCAAACTCTGCACTAACATCTTCAGGCTTAGCTGTCTTGCAACGCAACCAGTATTCCTGACCTTGTGTAAAGTTGGCCTTGGTTATGATACGACGAATGTGTCGCTGTGACTTATCTGCAGAGAAGAAGCGAGCAGACTTACCAGTACCATTCTTGAAGTGAGTGAAGTAGTGAGGACCACGCATCCAACCACGGTTGTGCATTGCCTTATCAACAGCTACACCCGTCATGTCGTCATCTGTCTCAGGGTCTGTCCAACCTACCGTAGCACTGGATGGATCCACGTTCTGGTCCAAAGGAATATCCACAGGCATCATACCTGCACGGTCGGAAGAGTTACCGAGGTAGAACTGGATGATGGTACGCTTACCGTTGGCAGTATAGCCGAAGCGCAACTCATAAGTACCATCCTTTGGAACTGGAGGCAACTTGATGGCGAAGTCGAACGCTGACTTAGAGCAGAACAACTCATCACCCTGATAGTCGTTCCAACATTCATAGCCATTATAGCCATTGGCATGATCCTTGGTCAAGTAAGTTACATTGGAAGCATTGCCGTTGTAAACTACCATGTTCTTGAAATATCCACTAGGGAAGCGTACGCTTCTGATCGCCTCCGAGCGACCGAAAGTAGATTTCAAATCCTCACCCGTATAACCTCGGAAACGATTTGACATACTCTCATCCAACAAAGACATGAAGTCGAATCTCATACGCTCATTCAGCACATTGTTTGGAACGTTGGTATTATAGACGAGCATATTATTGATTGGATGGATATAACCATTCACTGCCTGACGGGATGGTACATCATCATTACCAATCTTATTACCTTGATCCACCACCATGTTAGGATTGAGGTAAGCAGAAGAATTGAGGTTGGTATTACCTGGAGTCTCTGTCATAGACGGATTAGCCAGCTGACGGTTGATATACAAACCATCAAGTGTACCATGATTCTTAACACCTGTCACCTTGAACATCGTATTTGGCAACAAGGTGCGATAGTACTCATAGACATCCAAGTCTGCCAACTCATTGAATGAATAAACCAACTTATCTGATGATACAATATAGTTGATGATGTGATAGCGCAAGAACATATTCAAGGCATTCCATTGGTTGGTGTAGTCTGAACCGGTGCTTACGTTGATACCTTCATCCTTCACATAGCTATACCAATCAGCACAATTTGCGTAAGCAGAATTAGCATAATTTGCCAAGTCTTGCACACTGTTGATACCATTGTTCTTCAATACAGCATCAGGCTCTGCAAAGATAGTGAAACCGACCTTACAAGCCTTAGGGTAGTCCATACCAGAAGTAGTCTCGATGGTCAACCAGTCGATACCTGTGGTACGCTCCGTCTCAGTCAAGAGCTTGTCCAAACCAGTCTCTCTCAAAGCCTGGAGCCAGATAGAGTAAGTACCCATATTTTCCATCTCATCAGTCAGCAAGTTGCTAGAACGATAGAAGAGGCGGTCGATGATATGTACGATACCATTCTCCATTTCCAAGTCTCTCTCAGTGAGTTTGGAAACACCATCCATATAGATGTCGTTATCCACACGCTTAGGAGTCTGGGTATTGCCGAGCATCATGGTCACGTCGGTACCTGCATAGAGGTCGTTACTGGTCTTCTTGTTACCGGTAACCTGTGATTCCACGATGTCTTTGCAGAGGGAGTCTTTCTTCTCCGACTGCAAAAGTCGCTCTACCAAAGGAAGGCTCTCGTCGGCAACGAGTTTGTTGTGGTCGTTACGACTCTTGTCATTATAAAGAGAGTCGAGGTAGTGATCCACCGCCTCATTGGTAGGTGCAAAGCAAGTATAGGTGCCGTATGCCGACAAGCGGTCTGACATACCAGCGGCATCAGAGATCTGCACAAACTCTGACAGTTGGTCATTGCTACGCAAGTAGTCGATGATGGTTTGACCTGTGAAGGTGTAAAGATTGCTCTCGTCGATCTTCTCAGAGCAAGACACCAAGGCCATCGCACCCAGTGCTCCGCCCATCATCATGCGACCTATCTTATTCATGATTGTTGTCATAAAGCTATACATATTATATTTATATGTTCTTTGTTCTCTACTTTTCTTCAGTTCGGTCAGAGGTCTTGGTCTCTACCCATACTGGATTCTGATGAATCAAAGGATTGTTCTTGGTCTCCGAATGAAGGATTGGCCAATAGAGATGACCCTCATTGCTCAACTTGAAGATATTGGAAAGGTATCTTGTTGCAAGAATGGTCGTCAAGTCGTTGTCGCTCTCCTTCAAGGATGGCAAAAGACTGCCGTTAGGGTCAAGCTCATACAAGGTCTTGGTAGGGTCAACGCCCTTCATGTGACGATAACTGTAACGTACCAAATCGTACCAGCGCTTACCCTCATAGCAAAGTTCACGACCACGCTCCTGCAAGCACAAGAGTTCCATCTTCTTCTGAGAATCGTAGTTGGACTTATAGACCAAGGTATCAGCCTTGTTGTCACCTGTAGCCCCCATGATGGAACGAGAGTTCACCATACGCACGATGTTGCAAGCCTGCTGTAGCTTGGTATCATTGCCACCCGAGAGCTGCACCTGAGCCTCAGCCTTCATCAACAAGAGGTCGGTAATACGATACACAATCCAATTCTGACGATAGTTGTCGAAAGTACGTGTAGGGTTATAAGAATACCCCTTACCATCTGATGGGATAATTGACATAGACGACAGATCCACCATCTTACGAACCTCGAAAGCAGTGGCATTGCCGGCGTTTACACCATAACTGTTGTCATAGTAACGATAGTCGTTCTTTGACTGGTAGTAACTACTGACAGATGCACTGGATGCCGCAGGAGTAGGGTTATCACTCAAAGCCATACCTACCAAAGAGGTACCTACGAGCAAACCGTGGCTAGCACCATTCTTCTCCTTATAATAATAGGTACGTACTTGATCATTCGAGTTATTGGTTCCATTGAACTGCAACTCCAAGATGCTCTCCTCTGAGTTACCCTTGCCAAAGATATTGAAGGAAGCTTGACGGCCATCATACAAAGAGTATGGATTGCTTTCTGAAACCTGGACACGTGGATGGTACTTCTTATAGTATGCCTGATGAGAAGCCAACACCTTATCTACACATTCGATACATTTCTGATAATACTCTTCGCTCTTGCTCTTGTCGGTGCCGCTCCACATGGAAGCACGCCACAAGTAGATGTCTGCAAGTGTGGCATTAACAGCGTCCTTGCTGAACAAACCATAGTTTCGCCAGTCGCCCTCACCGAAGACACCATACTGATAGCAGCCTGTCTCAGCCTCCTCCAAGTCGTTAATACATCTTTGCAAGGTAGAGTCTGGTGGCAACTGACCATCCAAGGTCAATTCATCGGTATTCTCATATCCCTGTGTCACATAAGGTATGTCACGGAAGGAACGAACCAAGTAGAAGTGGCAAAGCGCACGCAAAGCCAGCATCTGGGCACGTACCGTCTGCATATCACCCTCGGTGAAGTTAGGGTCGATCTCGATAACTGCTGGAGCATGCTTCATCACCAAGTTACAGGTGTTGATGACATTGTAGAATGCAGCCCAGGAGTTGTAATAGCTACTTGGATAGAGGTCGAGATTGGAGATGTTGTCCAATGTAGAATTGTTGATAGACTGATACTTCTGCAACTCATCAGAGCGATAGTCACCCCACATGATGAAACGCTCGATGATACTACCACTCAACATCTTATAGTAAGCACCATTCACCATCTGATCGACATCATCCTTGGTCTTCCAGTAGTCCTTTAACACCGTCTTATCGGAAGGGGTGATGGTCAGGAAATCATTGCATGAGCAAAGCGACAACACACCAACTGTTGCGATAGCTGCGCTTCTTATGATCTTATTTATTTTACTTTTCATTGTTAGTCACTCGTTAAAGAATTAAATTCCAATGTTCACACGCAATGTAATGGACTTGCTACGTGGTGTCTGAGAACCATCCCACGCAAAGTTCCAACCACTTGTGGCATGCTCTGGGTCTGTACCGCTATAGTTACTGAACACCAAGATGTTCTGGGCATTCAAGTCGAAACGCAAACGCTCCAAACCGATGCGAGAAAGAATCTTCTTAGGTACATTGTAGGTCAAGCTGACATAACTGAAGCGGAGGAATGATGCATCCTCTACGTATCTGTCGCTACCCAACCAGTTGTAACCTGCATTGTAGAGAGCGCGAGGAATCTCGGTCACATCACCGTTCTTACGCCAACGCCAGTTTACAGCAGAACTCTGGTTAGTGGTATCCCACATCTTCTCCAAACCCATACGGGCTGCATTGATGACCTTGAAACCTGTACGATATACGAAGTTGGTACGCAATGACCAGTTGGAGTAACGGAAGGTGAATCCGAAACCACCAGAGAACTTAGGGTTAGAGTTACCCAAATATACCATATCCAATGCGTTGATGGTACCATCATGGTTGACATCCTCGTACATGGTATCACCACCATCGAATTTATAAGTCTGACTACCATTGCTAGAGTTGTAAGTCATACGCAATGGAGTGCCATCGTAACCAGTGATGACCTTGCCTTCCTTGTTGAGGGCGATAGGTGCGGTCTTACCAGATGGCAAGAATACATTATTAATATAGTTGACGAGATCCTCATTGCTGTTGATAGGGATTCGCTTGTCACCATCCATGGCGAAACCTTGACGACGCAAGTTGGTCAAGTAGTCGTAAGTGTATTGATAGACACCCTTGTTGCGCAATCCGAAGATAGAACCCAAGGCGTTACCTACTTGTACACGCTTGAAGTACTTACCACGGCTATCGGCTGTCCAGTCCTCATTGATACCGTCCAAGACCGTCTGGTCCATCTCAGTAATCTTATTGAAGTTCTGGGAGATATTGAAGCTGGCGTCCATAGAGAACTTACCTGCCTTGATAATCTTGTTGCCCTGGATGTTCAACTCCCATCCGTGGTTCTGCATCGCACCAATGTTGCTCCAAACCACAGAGGTGAAACCTGTCTGAGAAGAGATGCTTACATTTTTGTTCAACAAGTCGCTGGTCTTCTTATAATAATAGTTGAAGTCTGCCTCAATCATGTCATTGAAGAGTCCAAGGTTGGCACCCAAGTTCCATGAAGAGGTACGCTCCCACTTCAAGTTGCTCAACTGCAAGCCATCCACTACGGTGACAGGCAAGTTGTTGGTACCATTACCATAGACACTACCAGAGGCATACTTAGAATACTGCAAGTACTCAAGGTCTGGCTGACGACCATTGACACCCCAAGAAGGACGGAATGACAACATAGAGAGTACCTTACGAGACCACTTCATCCAAGGCTCATCGCTGATGTTCCATCGAGCAGATACACCTGGGAAATAACCCCACTTATTCTTGTCACCAAACTTGGTGGTACCATCGGCACGTACAGTGAAATCGAGAGAGTAACGAGTCTTGTAAGACAAGTGAGCGGAATAGATGGCAGACATGCTGCGCCACTGACCATTGCTGGTGTACATGGTACGAAGCTGTCCATCTACGGTAGATGAGTTGACACCCTTAGGAAGGTTCTTCTCCACTACCTTCTGGTCATAACTGTTACCACTGGTCATCTCCCATCTACCCAACATAGTCAGGTAGAGATCGTCAGTCTTGAACTTTGGAGTAAAGATCAACTGATGACGTGTGGTGAATGCCAATGAGTTATAATCATACATCGTATAGATGTTATAATTGTCATCTTGCCATCCGTTGGTATTCAATGTACCAGGATAATATACTGGGTTACTCTTGGAATAGACATCGAGATAAACCAAACCTTCATAGTCGAGTTTTGTCTTGCGGTCGTCTGTTCCCAAGAGATAATAGTTGAGTTTGAACTCTGGTGTGATACGATAGGTACTCTCGTTATCCCAAGCCAAGTTGGCAATAGCAACAGGGTTACCCAAGTCACGTACTGACTTCAACTCCTCAGAAGAGTAACCAGGCTGTGTGGAATTTCCCTGTGGAAGCATGATATAATACTCATTGCCATCCACACCATTAGCATCCTCACGATAGATACTCATGTTAGGAGCCATCGCCAATGCCTTACCCAAGATGTTGTTACCATAGTTACGCTGGTTCTTGGTATAAGTCAGAGGGAAGGTGGTAGAGAACTTGATACGGTCGCTCACATAGTAGTCCAATGCCAAACGAGTGGAGAAACGGTCGAGCACCTGCTTGATGATGGTACCTGTCTGGTGGTCATAACCAGCAGACACACGGAAGGAAGCCTTCTCACCACCACCATTGATGGTCAAGTAATGGCTCTGGTTCCAACCCGTCTTGGTCACAGCCTTCACCCAGTCGGTATTATCGTTCCAGTTGTTGTACTCAGCCCAACTCTTGTTGTAGTTCAACTCGTTGATATTGGTTGTAGCAGAAGGATTCTGTGTAGGGTTGTAGAGTTCCTCCTTCATCAACATGGTATATTCATCACCCGTCAAGAGGTTGTAACCACTTGGCTGCCATGTACCCTGGAGAGAGTAAGAGTAATCGACTCTAATCTTACCACGAGAACCACGCTTGGTCTTGATGCTGATGACACCATTGGCACCACGAGAACCCCAGATAGCGGTAGCAGCGGCATCCTTCATGACGTCGATGCTCTCGATATCGTTCACGTTGATGGAAAGCAAGGAGCTATAGGTTTCCTCTGTCGCTGTAGAGAAATCGACATCCTTGGCATCTGGCACATCCATGATGTTGCCATCGACAACGATCAAAGGCTCAGAAGAACCATTGATGGTGGTGACACCACGCATACGCATCGTAGTACCTGCACCCAAGTTACCAGAGTTGGCAACGATGTCAAGACCTGCGATCTGACCTTGCAAAGCCTCATCGGCGCTGGTGAAAGAAAGACCTTCGACATTGATCATGTTCATGGTCTGTGTAGCTACAGAAACCTCGTTCTTAGGAATGCTCAAACCATTGCCACGGAAGCGAGACTTCGCTACGACGGTCACCTCTTTCAGAGCAGTCTCGCTCTTCAAGGTGATATTAAAAGAGGTACGAGAGCCGATGACGGTAGAATAAGGCTTGCAACCTACGAAGGTAACGACAAGCTTATTCTTTGGGTTCTTGATGGTCATGTTGAAGTTACCATTGATATCGGTAATGGTAGCATTCACGTTTCGGTTGTTGGCATCCTTCTCGACTACGTTACAGCCAATGACTGGTCCCATATCATCGTTGACGACACCGGAAATACGCTGTTCTTGCGCAGCCACCGTCAAAGCACTGCACAGAGTTCCCACCGTTATGTATGTTCGTAAATTATTCATCATTGTTACATACTAGATAATACATTATTTATAATACTGAACACCCTTGCTCTGCGCCTTCAAGACGGCAGCACGATGTTGGGCGAGGCGATGCTTGTCAGCAGCAGAGTTGCTTTTCCAAGCTGCGTCATAGCGACCACTCTTGTCATAGCAAAGAGGTGTGCCGATTTCATGCACTACAGCAAATGATGAGGTTTCAATCTTACCGGTATTCCTACTTCCACTAAACACATAGTCACGTGTCATAAAGTTGGTCACCTTGCCTGTGCTCGCCGCATTGATATGCACAGGATTACCAGCGTTGTCCTTGACGGTTATCTTATTGTTACCACCAGAGACATTCAGTTTCTGATAGACACCATTAATGTTGCAAGAGGTCTGATATACTCTTCCACCATTCTCGGTAGGTGCATCTCCGTAATCCAATTTATTGTCAGCATAGATGGAATAATCCTGGAAATGATAGCGCACAAAGTTTCTGATTGCCTCCAACATAGCAAGTCCCTTTGCCTTGGCAGCAGCTGCAGTCTCTGCATCTACGTGTTGATTGTCTTCCATCAACTGTGTCAAATCATCCCAAGAAGGAAGTCCCAAATCTCGAGCTGCACGCATAGCATCATTATTTGGTGCATATACGGTATAGTTGTAACTATTGAAGAACGAAATATTGTAGTCTATGCAATCATTTACATCATCTGTAAATACTCTAAACTGATTCTGATCTCTTACATTTGTAATACCCAACCACTTAAATATTTCATTGATATTATTTGGGAGCATACACATATTGACAAAATCAGAGAACTGACTATGTCCTTCCAAACAACCATTGACACTGATGACTGGAGCTTGAATCAAATGATCAATGATGTAGCTCTTACCATTACTATACACAGAAGGTGTTTCTGTAATCTTAGCAGCAGGCATTTTTTCATCTCTTAATGTACCCAAGCCATTAATTTGAGCTCCACTCATTACTTCATCACCCAAACCTGCGGTTCCAGTAATACGAATCTCACCACCATGCTTTGTCTTATAATACTTATTAGAACCAAGACTCTCACCTGCATTCAGTGATACTGTATGATAGTTTAATATATCTATCAATCTATCATGTATATCACTTAATCTTGTAATTCTTGTTGAATCTTTTGATACTGCGCCTGTTGCAATAGTATAATTAAAATAAGATGCACTTATATTATTGTCACCTGCTTTCTTGTAGAAGTGATACAATCTAGCACGTCCATTACCACTACCATTATTTTTACCCAAAGACACTGGGTCAAGATAATAAGCATCAAAAGCCTTGTTGTTTGGCAAGAACAAAGCATAGTTGGCAGTACTTGCGCGAAGATAAGCGAAGAAGTTGATGTTCAAGTTATCTTTATCATTACTGCTTGCTTGCTTACTCTGGATAGCCCAGTTGATCACGCTCAAGTCCATGTTACCACGCAAAGAGGCTGGAGTGGATACAATATTATATGTAATAGGAGGCACTACTCTATCCAACATATAGATGACACCATTGTTGGCCACACGTACATCCTTAGAACCATCGGCTGCATTCACAATGTCGGAAGCTGTAATACCGATTGGGTCGCTCGCCTCATCCAAGATGGTACCAAACTTGCTTGGCACTGACTGTACGAAGGATGTGTTCATCATGTTGTTGACGAACGAAGAGATAATGTTGTTTGGGATACTGTCGATGTTCTCTCCCAAGTTCTCCAAGGTGTTTGGCTTCTTGGCATACAAGCTGATGATGTTATAACCACCTGAAGAAGGATTCAAGAAATAGTCCTGCACAGCCTTGTCGGTAGGCACAAACATAGAGCCCATATCTGCGAGGTTGACACCGAATGCACTATAATACTGGTTCCATCCTGGGTCGAAGCGCAAGAGCTTGTCGTTAGCCACGGTCACGCCCTTAGGGTCTCTGAGCAATGGCTGAGCACCCTGGGAACGCTCACTGAAATAACGCCACTGGAAGATGGAGTCGATGACTGGACGACCATTGAGCACAGCATTATCATTGTAGTTCAAGGTGGTGACTGCATCATAATAAGGTGCGCTGAAACGATCCATCATACGGCTGAACCACTTGGTGTCGCTACTCTCACGGATTACCTTAGCCAGGTTGCCCGGTGGCAAGATGACACCATCCATCTGGTTGATGTAACCATTCAAGCAGGTTACATCTTGTGCGATCACCTTATTCTTAAATATAAAGGTAGCTCTCTCCTCATAAGGCTTGCCAGTGATGATTTGGAAATCATTGGCATTGATGCTGTTGTTCAGCATCTGCTCTTGAGTGAAGTGTACGAGCATAGGACGAGTATTGTCCATGACAACATCGATGCCATGTTCACGATACTTCTCCCAATAAGAATTGTTTTTTGGCAGATTACTCATCCATACATGATAGATGGTATCTGTAGCGTTGGCTGCGGTCTGATGCTTCAAAGCCACACCTCTGGAGAGGCCACCTTGACCATCATCTACGTTTGACAATGCCTCGGTCAAGATGGCATTATCCAACATGGAAGCATAGAATAGTTGCTTCTTCATAGACTCAGTCAACTGGTCGTAAGAAGAAACGCCCCAAGAGTTGTTTTTGAAGAATTCATTGTAAGCAGAATCGTTGGCTACAAATACGGTTTTGGAACCCGTCTTCGACATGACCTCCTTGTAACCGAGATCGTCAATCAACTTCAAGTAAGTGTGGAAAGTACCTGTGAGCGCACCCTTAGGATTTTCCAATTCCTCGTAGATGCTCTTTCCTAACCAACTTGGATTGTTGCCCTTCTCATCAAGGTCGTAATCATCCGAACAAGCTCCCAACCCCATCAAAGCGGCTGTAGCAAAAATACCGACTATCGCACACTGCGATTGTTTGATAAAGCGATTACTCATTTTAAATATTGTTAGCTAGTTTTATTTTAGATTTATATTCTTTTTAAGTTCAATTTACAAAGCCCTTTTATCGGTTTTTGTGTTATGTACGTGCAAAATTGGCGTTTTTTAAGCAATTATAGGGGAACAAATCGCTAGAATAATGGAACAAAATGCTAAAAATAGCCAAGAAACGTGATTTATATGGGAAAAAGTATGTAACTTTGTAGCCGAGTAAACGAGTAAACAAGCATAACAACACAAATGAGACAGGTATATATTTTATTACTATTCATACTTTTTGGCTTGCCTTCACAGGCACAAGTATTCCCTTTCCGCAATTTGATGTCGTTCACGCTCTCTGCGAACGAGGAAAATAATTGTATGTTTTTCGACAAGGAAGGCATGTTATGGGTGGGTACCAACTCAGGTGTCAAATCGTATGATGGATATACCGTGAAGACCTACAAGTCGGACATCTATTCTCCTGGCATTCTGCCCAACAACACCGTACGCTCCATCACCGAAGACCACGACAACAATCTCTGGTTGGGTACTCGCAATGGTCTCGTCAGGATGAACAAACGCACAGGGTCTTTCAACACATTCCTTCTTCCATCCGAAAGTCAGCGTATCATATATACCCTTTTCACCTCCAAGGATGGCACGGTATGGATTGGTACCGATGGTGGTTTGTCTTATTTCAACCCTAAGGATGAGACCTTCTATACATTTAATAATAAGAACACATGGCTTGTAGATTCCAATGGCAAGAAAAC
>ERZ1031933.52-NODE-52-length-26368-cov-9.949303_pt1 | contig 26368 bp, 8 predicted proteins | sample MGYA00517880_ERZ1031933 | MGnify/ENA primary metagenome ERZ1031933 (study PRJEB33719, sample SAMN04261283) | wastewater metagenome | biome: rural village; feature: human; material: feces | host: Homo sapiens | place: El Salvador | collected 2014-01-14 ... | reverse complement strand
ACAATCAATAACATTGTGATAGAGGTCGTTCTGGTTGAACGCCTCGTTTGCCTGAGTCACATTATCCGGATAGTTATAAGGCGAAACGCTGTAGGCATCCGTATCATAGAGTGAGCAAACCGGCTTCTCCTCGCCGTTGGCATAGAAGATAGCATTGATCTGTTCCGTACCGTTGTCATGCGATGTCACTGCCTGCGAGATACCTCCCGCACGGTAGAAACACTGCACCTCTACCCGATAGTGACCGTTTGGCAAGCCCGTCAACTCCTGATAGAAATCAAAAGTCTTGTTATAGTGCTCAGCCACACCTGCCGATGCCGCAGTAAACGAAGTTCCGCTCCATCCCGTGGCACCCTCTGAGAAATCAGGGTTCTGCAACAGGAAGGTGAGATCGGCTACCCTGCCCGCTGCTGCCTCCTGCTTCAAATACTCATCATATCCATCCAGGGCATCCTTCAGGGCAGCGTATGCCTTCTGCATGCTTTCATACTCCTCATCGAAACTGCCCGATATGGCAAGTGCCTGGTCGCCAAGTTCAATGGCATCATTCAATGCCTGCAATGGCTGAACCGCCTGCAGCTTTCTGGCTTGCTTCAACAGGTTTACCACCTGCTCCCAGGTTTCCAGATGCTGGTACTCCTTCTGCGTGAGCTTCACGAACGAACCGTGCTGCGGCTGCACATTGCCCTGGATATTGGTCATGCCCTGAGGGTTCATGCAGTGCTCATCCAAATCTATCAGGCGATAGCCGCCGCCACTGTAGTTCTGGTAAGCAAGCTTCCAGGTTCTGCTTCCGATAGGACGGAAGAGACTTGGTGCCTCTATCGACTTGCCCTTCTCATACACATCGAAGTCATCCACCAGGTTCCACTGGCAGGTGCCCGTGGTCTTATCGCCCGGCACCAGCTGCTTGGCTCTCGCCTGTTTCAGGTGGTGCTCGCCGCTCTCGGTCTTATAGATCATCACGTACTCCCCATCCACCTTATTATATATGATGTCGGCATCGATGATGTCGTAACCCGGGTCGAAGTAGAGTTTCGGCAGAGATACCTCGGTAAGGTCCTCGTTTACCAGCGAATAGTAGATGCGATGGCGATCAGGGAATCCCACGGAGTAATATACCACATATTTCTTGGTTTGCGGGTCGTAGATAACCTGCGGTGCCCAGGCAGCCGTCATATCCTTCACGTCGGTAAGTCCCAATGCCTTCATGTTCTCCGGACTTTCCAGGTCTATACTGATACTCTTGTCCCAGTGTACCAGGTCGTTGCTCAGCATCAGCACCATGATGTGGTTGCTGTTCCATCCCAAGCGCGAGGTCATGTCGGTGCCAGCCAGCATAAACTTGCCGCTCTGGGTGCGGGTAACGTAGGCATCGCGCATGCCGCCCGTCTGCGTAAACTTCTTGGTATCAAACACTTCACCGCTATTAAAGAGGTCGTTGTAGCTATTGCCGTAACGGCTCAGGGCAAAGCAGGTGATTTCCTGCGAAGCATGCATGTGGGCATAGAGATAGCCGTATTTATCGGCATCCTCGGCAAGCACATCGTCCTTCACCTCGTCAGCCACATCGCTCACCTTCAGCTTGAACACATTGAGCGAGTAAGCCGGAATCTCCAGCTGGTTCACATCGCTGAGCGTCTGCTCGCTGGTAGGAACCACCTTCATCGGTTCATCCATCGTATTCTCGTCGGTCCCGTTCTCCGAAGTCAGTCGAACCACGGTGCCCTGCTCCGCCTTCATGTTCTTGAGGTTCAAATCCAGGGTAGCCGCCTTGGCATTCGGATTCACCACCTTGAGATAGAGCATGCCCTGCTCTTCATCTATCTGAGCCGACTGGTAGATGAGCTGGTCGGCAGGAAGCGAGAACTGGTGGATGATGTTGCCATCCAGTTTGCAGGTCACCTGGTTGCCATCCACATCAATCTCAATATCATACCATCGGTTGGTTTCTATTCTTCCCGAAGCCGTGGCAATGGTGTTTTTGCTTCCGTTGATGCATTGCTCCACGCCGTGGCTGGTGTTGTTCCAGCCGCCCAGGTTCCACCAGCAGTAGTTGTCGGCATCCTGGTAGTTGAAGATGATGAGGAAGCCTTCGCCTCCACCCGTCTTTCTGGCTCTGAGCTTATAGGTATAGTGGGAATCGGAGATAACCTTGGCATTCACGTTGGTGCAGTTGGTGCCGCTTCCGTTCTGCGAGAGCATGCCATCGCCGATGCTCCAGCTGCCCTCTCCGGCATTCCAGCCAGCAGAGGCAGCAGAAGAAGATGATGATGATGAACCAGAAGATGATGCGAAATCATCCTTCAAGAGGGAGTTTCCGTTTCCATCCTTCACCTCCACATCGTCGTAATCCACCTGGGTTGCCCATGAACCCACACCCACCTTGCAATCGGCATTAGCGGTAACATTGCCGGTTTCCGTCCATTTCAGGTTCTGCTTGCCCAGATGGTTACCCAGCAGCTTCTGCACGTAGTAAGAAGGGGTACAGAAGTTCTTGCCGGCATTGAAGTGAATCATATCGTATGCCCACAGAGGGTCCTTTTCGTGGGTGAAGATAGGTGCAAAGCTTGCCAGCTTGCATACATCCGAATTCTTCTCCATGCCCAGCATGTAGATGGCTTCACCAAGGGCACTGTTCAGATTGCCATACTTGCCGTAGGCACCCTGGTTGGCAGCATACTCGCCGTTATAAACGCCGATGGAGCGGTTGTAGCGGTCGTACTTGTTATAGTTGTTTCTCATCCATTGATAAGAACGGTAGTAATGCTCATCTACCAGATCTACTGGCGAATCGAGCACCCACAAAGGGTTGTCGGTGCCCCATGCCTCCACGTTGCCGATAATCACGATATCAGGATATTTGGCATGGATGGCATCATAGAACCTGGCATAGCGGCGACTGTACTCGAAGCGTGCCTCCGGCTGACCGTTCTCATTGCCTATCTCGATGAATTTAAGTCCGTATGGTTCCTTGTGGCCGTTGGCGATGCGTCGTCTTCCCCACTCTGTGGTTTCATCGCCGTTGGCATACTCAATGGCATCCAGGGTATTCTGCACCAGGGTATCCACCTGCTCGAAAGGCACGGTGAAGCCATGACCCAAACCTACGTTCACCACAAACATCGGTGCGGCATTCAGGTCTTCGCACAGCTGCAGATACTCATCATATCCCAATCCGTCGGAAGAGCGGTAGTGCCAGTTGTTGTTCCAATGACCAGGGCGTTCTTCAATAGGACCCAATGTAGATTTCCATCTGAAGGCGTTCTCATAACTGTCCTGTCCTTCCACATAGCATCCGCCAGGGAAACGGAGGAAACTTGGTTTGGTATCATAGAGGAGTTGTGCCAGGTCGGGGCGCAACCCGTTGGTGCGTCCTTTCCAGGTGGCAGGCATCAGCGACACCACATCCAGGTAGAGGGTGCCATTGGTAGAAGAAAGAAGGGCAAAGCGTCCGTCGCTGCAATCGGCTGTTGCCTTGATGGTTGCCGAGAGCTTTACCCATTTGTTGGTTTCCTGCTTACCCTGCAGTTTCACCTCTTCAGAGGCAGCCGATCCATCCGCCTTCTGCAACTGGCCATAGAGCTTGCCGTTGAAGCTGGTAGATGCCTTGACCCATAAGGTGAGGGTGTAGGTGGAATCGCTAACGAAGTTCATTCCCCAGAAGCCGCTGTTGCTGATACCCGCCTTTCGGGCATCGCTGGCTCCTGAGATGGAGACACGGAGATTGGTTTGCTGGGCACTGTTGAGCTGCTGGGTGGCATTGAGTGAGAGATTCACCGCCTGTCCGCTCAGCCTGATGGCCGACCAATATTCGGGTGTAGAAGCGTTATCCTCGAAAGAACGGTTTCTGATGAGTTCGGCATAGAGACCTCCATCTCCGGCATGGTTGATTTCCTCGAAGAAGAGGCCATACTGGTAGTCGCTGATCATGGCAGATCGCTGGGTGGCATCGATGTTCATCTTTACCTGTGCCTGTGCCGTGGCTGAAAGCGAGAGACAGAGAAGGGTGCTGAAGAGAACGGGTTTATGGTTGAATATGTTCATAATACTGTGATGATAATACAACAAAAAAGGCAGACAGAAACAGAAGGTTTTTCACTCTCTGTATTCCGTCTGCCCTAAAATTATCTAGTTACTAAAACAAGCTAGTTTTCAGATTACTTCATGATAATCTTGCTAACCTTCTTAGAACCATCGCTCAATGTAGTTACCACAACGTTGATACCTCTCTGGAGCTTACCGATGAGCATACCGGCAGCGTTGTAGATCTTGGTACCCATTGTAGTGTTGCCAGCAGCGTTCTCAATATCCTTGATAGCTGTTACAGGCTCGTTAGGATCGTAACCAGCATACTCCAAGGTGAAGTTCTTGATGATTGTCCAGTCATTGGTTACCTTAACATCCTTGTATGCACCGATATAGAACTCACTCTTACCATCGTAAACAATCTTCAAAGGCTCTGTCTCATACTTAGAACCTACCTGCTCTGACTTGAAGAATGCCTGAGCAGTAATCATAACGTTAGGAATCCAGAGATTCTCATCAGAAGTTGCACCCTCAACATACTTGGTCAAGCCATCTGTGCTACCAAGATGCGCATACTCATTCAAGTTACCCTCAGCAATCTGGCAAGCTGCAATAGGCTTCAAAGCCTCTGTTGCATCGTATGTAGAATCGCTTGTTGCGAAGTAGAGGAATGCATTCTCGTTAACCTCATACTTCTTCACTGTCTCATCCTCATCAGCGAAAGCAGAAGCGTTGCTACCGTCGCGATAGTATGCCTTGCTCTTCAAGTAGTAGGTACCTGCAGGGAGACCTACAATCTTCTGCTTCAAATCGAAGTCGCAGTTGAAGAACTCAGCAGCCTCAACATTATTACCTGCCTGGAAGCCGATATTACCCTTCTTCACTGTCCAACCAGTTTGATCCATGGTTGCGAAGTCGTTGTTAACGAGTACGTTAGAGATATCAACATGATTATCCTTAGAAGCCAACTTAGCATTGTCGTAGATAACATACTTAGTAACAGCCTCGTTCAAAGCCTGGATAGCAGCAGGAACATCAGCATCAGCTACAGTACCATCGTTGTAAGCAGCATCAGTAGAAGCCTTGGCAGCAGAGAATACAGCCTTAGCCTCAGCAGAGGTCTTATAAACAGCCTCATTGTTATCGTAACGTGTCTGAGCGCTCACTACAGCTGTGCCCAATGTCTGGTAAGCCTGAATAGAAGTATTTGCTGCAGCAATTGCATCAGCAGCAGCGTTGATAGTCTGGATAGAACCCTCTTCCTTGAGCTTAGTAATAGCAGTCTCCAACTTAGCATGTACCTCAGCATTCATCTTAGAAACGAGGAGTGCATTACCCTGCTCTATAACAGGAGCAGAAACCTGATCGATAGCATCCTGACCACCGCCGAGGAACTTCATGGTGAAGTTATCCCAGATTGCCCAGTCGGCAGCATTTGAGCTAGGACGCTTTGTTTCACGAACACCCATGCGAACAGTCTCACCTGCCTTCAAGAGAATTGTTACAGTAGTCTTGTAAGCCTCAGGGTTTGCCTCACATGCAGCAGCAAAGCCCTTCATCGAATTAGGGATATATACCTCAGTACCATCAGCTGTAGTGTATTTCCAATCAGCAGGGTCTCCACCAGAAGCAGCATCCAAACCGTATGTATAAGGAGAAGCGAACTTGCTCTCCATGTTGTTAGCATAGAGAACGGCTGTAATATCCTCAGAACCATTGTCGTGGGCAACAGATGCATTATCATTGTTAGCAACACGATGCATTGCCTGTGCAGAAATCTCGTAAACACCATCCTGAGGAGCTACAAATTCCTGATACATATCGAATGTACCCTCATAAGACTCACAGTTCTTTGTATCCTTGTTTACTACCTTTGTGCCTGTCCAACCGTCACCATCACCACTATCGAATGTAGGGTTAGCGAGCATGTAGGTCAAATCTGTACCTGCTACAATGCTCTGCTTGCGAGACAACTCAAGCTCTGTCTTCAGCTTACCCATATACTCATCAATCTGGTCGTTATCAAGAGAGAGACTAGTGCCAATCAGATCCTCGAGCGTAGTACCATCGCCGCAATCATCCAACAATGCCTGCAAAGCATCAGTAGCATTGCCGCCCTCGGCCAGGAAGTTCTGGATTTCATCATTCAATGTACTCAACTCAGCATACTTGGCTGCACTAGCGTTCATAACAGCTACTGCCTCCTGAATCTTAGCCTTCAATGCCAAGATTTCTTCCTTAGAAGCATCTGTTGTCATGTTCATACCTTCCTCTGCAAGCTCGTTTACGGTATCAACATATCCCAGATAAGCAACAGCTGTTTCAGCAGTACTCTGTGCATCAGTAGCTACACCCTGCATATCGAGAAGATACATCATCTGTGCATCAGCACCATAATAATCTACCTGGAAATCATCAACGAACAACCAGTTGGCTGTAGTATTCTCAAGCTTGAGACCGAAGTTTACGTTCTCGCCTTCCTTCACCTCGAACATGAATTCAAACTTCTGAGGAGCACCTGGATCTGTAGCAACAACCTTAGAATTTTCCTTAGAGCTGGTGTTAGCAAAGAGAGTTACACCCTCTACCTTATAACCAGCACCCTTGTCCTGCTGGCAAGCCATTGCATAGCAAGAAATCTTGTAAGCACCTGCTGGCAAGTTGGTTAATGTCTGTGAAAGGTAACCATCACTCAAATGACCTGTACCAGGTTTATCGCCTGCCTCTGGGTTAGAAGCTGCATGAATCCAACGCTCGAGGAATGTGCTTGTCTCGAAGCCATCAGGAGCGGTATATTTATCTGAATGACTCTGCCAGTTGGTTCCATGACCACCTGAACCTACATTACCATACTCATCGTAAACGCAATCGTGATTCCAGCCATCCAAAGCATCGCAGTTGGCATTAGAAATGAACTCATTGAGACTTACAGGATTTTCTGCAGTAGCAGTACCCAAAGTCACATTACGGCGAACATCGCTGATATACTGCTTAGCAGCCTTCAGTTCCTCCAATGTAGCGTTAGGATTCTGATAAACGGCAACAGACTTAGATACGTCCAAGCCTTCATCCACAGCTTCGTTGATAGCCGTCACCATCTCAATGCGCAGCATATAACAATCATATGCCTCTCTTGTCAGGGCCTGCCACTCGATACCATATTCTGATGCGCCCTCTGCCTGCATGTTCAAAGCAGGGCGGAACAACTGGTCTTTAGCTTCTTCACCCTTGCCATCCAAGCCGTTATCATTAGGATTCCATCCTGCACGGGTATTGCTTGTCTGATCCTTGCTGGCGATGGTATCTGCCTGAATTTCAAAGCTCTTACCATCCTTCAAATAAATCTCCCAGTTACACTTATCAAGACCCTGGTTGTTGTAATCTACATAAGAGTTACCACCATTCTCATCACAGCTATTTAAGAAAATCTTTCTGCCGTAAGTGTTGTCTTTAGAATTGTTGAAAAGGGTGTAAGTACCGTTAGGAACACCATCCGTCTTGTTTGGGACGATGGCAATAGCCATACCCTTGTCACCCAAACTTGTCTGGGTGCCCCAAGCATTGCTGTTAACGAGGAACTTCTGTGCCTTTACGTTATAAACATACACTGTGTCAGTACCATCCAACTTCAACTGAACTGCAGGGAATGCTGGTGCTTCCACTTTCTGTGCCTGTGCCTCTGTAGCACCGATGCCGGCTGCTAAGATGGCTGAGAAAAGTAAACGTTTATCCATTGCTATTTGGTTTAAATTTGGTTTGAGAAGTAGTTAGCTTCTTAACTTTATTGAATAATTGATTTGCCTGCAAAATTAGCAATAAAATGAATACATGCAACTTTTTCGGGTGGAAATCTACACTAAATTTAGATTATTTAACTAAAATCAAACCATTTCTGAACTAAGAAAAGAGTGCTACCTTATTGTATAAGTGTCGTTTTACAACAAATGTGCTTTTTAAGTTAGCACAAAAAAGCAGACAACAAGCAACCCTTTATGTTAAACATAGTTAAGGAAACAGGATTTCTTGATTAAAATCAACTAAGTTTCTTAAAAACTTGTTATCTTTGCACCTGATAAACTAACAGGCATCAGCTATAAATAAAAATAAATCAATATGCAGAGCATTTATGATCAAATCTCAATAGGTAGGAAGCTATTTTCTACGCTGTTTTCAGGAGGTATTTTTCATGTCAGTTCCACCCAAAAGGTGGAGCTTACGTAATCATACCCAGTGTTACTAGCAATAAACCAAACATCAAATAAATAAAACATGAGCAACCGTTTAATTAAAGATTCGCATTTCGCGATCATCGGTATGTGCGCAGCATTGGCCCTAGGTGGCTTCAATGCCTGCACCGACTCTTACGACCTTGACGAACAGGGAAACAATCCTGAATGGTTGGGCAAGAGTATCTACGAAGAGCTGCAAAACCCTAGCGGTACCAGCCTTCAGGGTACTTTCAACACCTACCTCAAGCTGATTGACGACCTGGGGTACAAGGAAGTGATGTCGAAGACGGGTTCCAAGACTGTATTCGTTGCCAACGATTCAGCCTTCAACAAGTTCTTCGAAAGTAATTCATGGGGCGTACATAAGTACGATTCGCTGACAACCTCCATGAAGAAACAACTCTTCTATGCTTCCGTGCTGGATAACGCTATCCAGACAGAGATGCTTTCTAACGTGGAAAGCAACGGAGGCGTCCTCTCTAGAGGTATTGCACTGAAGCACCAGACTTCTGCCAATGCCATTGATACGGTATATCATTTCTACAACCGCGGCATGATGCCACAGAACAACTCCTACTGGGATAAGTATATCGACGGCATCGATGTGGTGATGGACAACACCCGTCCGATGATGGTACACTTCACCCAGGAGCAGATGCTGAACAACGGTATCACCGACAACGACTTCTCTGTGATCACCGGTCGTCCTTACGATGGCAGTACCTACATCTTCAAGAACAAGGTCATCGCCAGCGACATCACCTGTCTGAACGGTTACCTGAACCAGACAGACGGCGTAATCGTGCCTCCAGGCAACCTGGCACAGATGCTTCGCGAAAGCAAGGATACAAAATGGTTCAGCCGTATGCTCGACCGTTTCTGTGCTCCTTACTACGATGCACAGACCACCCTTAACTACAACGACAATGCCAAGCTCAACAACACCCACCAGATTGACTCCATCTATCAGTGGCGTTACTTCAGCGAGCGTTCGCAGGGAACCCAGGCATTGGAGCGTGACCCACAGGGCGTGAAGCTTCCTACAGACAAGCTTTTAAGATTCGACCCGGGATGGAACCAGTATTACAGCTCATACGGCACCATGCTCGCCGATATGGGTAGCATGTTTGTTCCTACCGACAAATCAATAAAAGACTATTTCACCAATCCGTCTAACGGTGGTTACAACATCATGAAGCTCTACGCCAAGAAGCCAATCGATGACACCGACGATCACTTCGCAGAGAACCTGGATAGCATTCCTAGCAATATCATCCGTTCGTTCGTGAACAACCTGATGAATGCATCCTTCGTACAGTCAGTGCCAAGCAAGTTTAGTACCATCATGGACGAGGCGAGTGACCCTATCGGCATCACAACAGGTGACATCAGCAAGACCACCAACGGCGCATACGACGTGAGAATCGCCAACAACGGTGCCATCTACATGCTCGACCGCGTGGTTCCACCTATTTCATATAATATCGTATCTACCCCAGCCCTGCTGCGTAAGGCACGCGACCTGGGTGTGATCAACTGGGCCATCCAGGACAAGAGCAACCTGAAGGTGAACTTCTATGCCTACCTGCGTGCCAGCACAGCCAACTATGCGCTGTTCCTGCCAGACAACCACGCTTTCTGCGGCGGTAAGGGTGTATCTACCGATTTCTACTATGTAGATCCAGTTTCCCTGGGCAAGAACTACAAGGAAGGTCCTCGAGTGCTCCACTTCTATTATAAAGATGTGAACAAGGACAATATCATCTCGGCATCCGCCTTCAAGTACAACCCTACCAATGGTTCCATCAGCGAAGATTCAATCATCGTAACAGCGGGTGAGGTGACCGACCGACTGATTGATATCCTGAACTATCACACCGTATCTCTTGCACAGGGCGAGAAGTTCGGCAAGAACAGATTCTACAAGACCAAGCATGGCGGTGAAATCGAAATCAGCGGTACAGGCGTTGGCGCTACCGTGAAGAGCGGTGCTCAGATCAACGGCATGGCAGGCATGAACTTCGCTTTGCCAGCTTCAGAAATCAAGGAAGCTACTACCGACTACAGCAATGGTAGCACCTTCGTAATCAACCGCGTGATTCAGGCTCCACAAACCAGCGTATTCGGCTGCTTGAAGAATCACAGCCAGTTCAGCAAGTTCATGGATTTGTGTATGCCAGCCGACTTGAGCTCTATCCTTACCAGCATCGGTATCTCTACCAACGAGCAGAAGCAATTTACCGTGTTCACCAACCAGTTTGATTCAAACATCAACACGAACAGGCTGTACGACTGCCTCGATTACAACGTAGCGTTCTTCAACACATACAACTACACGCTGTATGCCCCAAACAACGAAGCTATGGACGAAGCCTTCAAGCGCGGTCTTCCTACCTGGGAGCAGGTGCAGCAGGTACTCGCCGATGCAGAGCATGCTTCAAGCGACCAGCAGTTGGCAGCCAAGGCAAAGGCAAAGGATATGGTGGAGGCCATCAGAAACTTTATCCGCTACCACTTCCAGGACTTCGCCCTCTATGCCGACAACACTGTGGATTTCGGAGATGCTCCTGAAACCAACGGCAAGTACCGCTTCCAGACATCCTGCGTAGATGGCACCGTATATAAGCGTCTGAACGTGAGCGGCGGAAGCGACAAGCTCCATGTAACCGACATCGCCGGCAACACCATTACCATCAATGGTAACGACAGCAAGAAGCTCGTGAACTACATGACTCGTGACTACACCTTCTACAGGTCGATGATCAACACCTCATCATTCGCAGCCATCCATGAGATTTCCGAGCCACTCTGCATCAACAAAAGCAAGCGCTACGACGACCGCTTTGCCAGCAACACAGAAGCTGCCAAGAAGGCAAGCATCAAGCGCCTCAACGCTTTGTACTATGCCCAGAAGCACGGACAGAAGTACTACAAATAAATTCACAATCAAGCATGTAATATAATGAACAATATAAGAACATATCTTACAGCAGCCGCCCTGTGCAGCACCATGACCATCGCCGCCCAAGGGCAGCGTGTATCAGGTACTGTATCCGACGAGTTTGGTCCTGTGATTGGCTGTAACGTCATCGAGAAGGATGCCAACAACCGTAACGTCAACGCTACTGTTACCGACGTGAACGGTAACTTCCAGCTGACAGTGAAGAATCCAAAGCACAAACTCGTTGTCACCTTCGTGGGTTACAAGCCATACTCTAAGGTGATCGGCTCACAAACCAACTTCGAAATCAAGCTCAAGGATGAGAACCAGATTGAAGCAGTTACCGTGGTTGCCAAGCAGCGCTTCCGTGGCGATGGTTTGAGCATTCCTAAGAACGAGCTTTCTGTGGCTACACAGACCTTGAACATGAACAAGGTGGATGGTCTTGCCTTTACCAGTGCCGACGAGGCGCTGCAGGGTCAGATTGCAGGTCTCGATATCGTGGCCAACTCTGGTAACCTGGGTGCCGGTACTACCATGCGTATGCGTGGTGTAACCACCATCAACGGTTCTTCTGAGCCTCTGATCGTAGTTAACGGCAACATCATGGATGTGCCGGGTGCCGAGAACACCGACTGGTCAACCGCTACGGAGGAGACCTACAGTTCTCTGCTTTCCATCAACGTGAACGATATCGAGAGCATCGACATCCTGAAGGATGCTGCCGCTACCGCCATCTGGGGTGCACGTGGTGCCAATGGTGTCATCAGTATCAAGACCAAACGCGGTAAGCGCGGAAAGATCCGCATCAACTATAACTTCATGCTCCAGGGCACCTGGCAGCCAGATGGTTACAATCTGCTTACCGGTGATGAATACACCATGCTGATGAAGGAGGAGTTGTACAACCCTACACAGAATCCTTCGGCTACCACCAACATCAACGAGTTGAACTACAACAAGAGTTGGGCAGAATACAACAACTGGAATGACAATACCGACTGGGTAGATGCAGTGCGCAAGATGGGTTGGAACCAGACACATGGTATCACCATCTCGGGTGGTGGCGAAAAGGCTACCTTCCGTATCTCAGCCAACTACGACCACCAGTTGGGTACCATCATCAAGCAGCAGCTCGACCGATTCTCAACCCGCTTGAGTTTGGATTACTACGTGAGCGACCGTATCAAGTTCTCTACCGAGTTCCCTCTTACTTATACCAAGAACCAGAAGAACTACGGTAACAACATTCTGGGCAAGGCTTTGCAGATGGCTCCTAACATGAGTATCTACCGTGAGGATGCCAACGGCTTCGATACCAACGAATACTACATCATGCTGCCGGAAGGCAAGGTGGGTGCAGGTTCTACCGTGAGCGGTACTTCTTCGGAGCAGTTGAAGTCAGTGCGCGGCATCGGTAACCCTGTTGCCATCGCCAACCTGGCTTACGACAACGAGACCACCTACCGCATCAACCCTGAGTTCAAGCTCAACTACTATCTGATGGGTACAGAGGAGCGCAAGACACGCCTCGACTACGAGGGAAGCGTTTATCTCGATGTCTTTTCAAAGAGCAACCCTACCTGGTATCCAGGTTCCCTTTCTACTGCAGGATGGGAGGATTCCGGCTACAACCGCTATGCGATGGACGACTACAACTCGCTGGCATTCACCACCCGCCACCAGCTCATCTTTACCCCATGGTTGGGTAACGACCTGGCTTGGACGATGCTGGGACGATGGGAGATGACCAAGGGTAACGGCTACGGCCAGAACGTAACCGAGAACCAGTTGCCAGACGGCGTAAGCTCACCTACGGTACCAGCTTACCTCCGCAACATGTCAACCAGCAACGGCGAGTGGCGCGGTATGAGTGGTGTGTTCTCTACCCACGTTTCTTATAAGACCCGTTACAATGCCGACTTCACCGTGCGTGCCGATGGTACCACCAAGTTTGGCAAGAACAACAAGTGGGGTTACTTCCCTGGTGTATCCGTGCGTTGGAACATCAGCGATGAACCTTGGATGCGCTGGTCACGCAATGTGCTCTCCATGCTCGCCGTACGCCCATCATGGGGTGTGAACGGTAGGACTCCTGGCAGCGAGTACCTGCAGTATGCCAAGTACGTAGCCGGCAGCATCTATGGTAACGGTACTACTACACAGACAGCTACCAGGGTAGATGGCTTGCAGCTGGTAGATTTGAAATGGGAGAAGACCACTTCATGGAACCTCGGTGCCAACCTGGGTCTCTTCGATGATAAGCTGGAGGCAGACTTCAACTACTACTACAAGAAGACCAACGACCTGCTGAACGCTGGTGTGAGCATCGCCTCACAGACAGGTTTTGCCAACCTGGCATGGAAGAACATCGGTTCGATGGAAAACAAGGGTTGGGAGTTGAACATCCAGGGCAACCGATTCATCAAGGCAGGCAAGTTCTCGATGAGCGCCAGCTTCAATGTGGCTCAGAACTTCAACAAGATTACCGAGATGGATCCTACCGTGCTCGATGGTATCAATGAAGACTGGACAGCCGATAGCCGCGGTAGGTACTTCAAGCGTATCCAGGTGGGTAACGCACTGGGTTCAATCTTCGGATTGCGCGCTCACGGAGTATATCAATATACCTACGACTACCTGACCAACCTCCGCCGCCATAACAACTGGAGCAACAGCCAGCTGGTTGACTACCTCAACAACGAGTTCCTGCCAGCAGGCAAGACAGCTCCTGTGGCACTGAACAAGGAAGGCAAGGTAATCACCGGTTCCGACGGTTCACCACTGCGCATGACCTACAACTCAAGCAACGGTAGTGAGACCTACAAGTTCGACGGTGGTGACGTGATTTACGAAGATGTGAACAAGGATGGTACCATCAACTCACTGGATATGGTATATCTGGGCAACTCAAACCCTAAGTTCTCGGGAGGTTTCGGATTCACCTTCAACTACGGCGACTGGTCATTGCGTACCAACTTCGTATTCCGTACCGGTTTCAAGGTAGTGAACTTCGCTCGCATGGGCTTGGAGAAGATGTATGATACCACCAACCAGAGTTCTGCCGTGAACTGGCGCTGGCGCAAGAACGGCGACCAGACAGAGATACCACGCGCACTCTATAACTATGGTTACAACTGGCTCGGTAGCGACCGCTACGTGGAGGATGCTTCCTTCCTGCGCTTTAGCTACGTAAGTTTGAGCTACAATGTGCCTAAGGAATTCCTGAAGCAGTTTGGTCTTAACCAGATGCGCTTCGACCTGAGCGGCCAGAACATCTTCGTATGGAGCAAGTATAGCGGAACCGACCCTGAGCATGCCAACAGCGGCTGGAACTTCGCTTCCGACAACTCGCAAACACCACGAAGCAAGTCATTCACACTCCGTATGACGCTCGGTATTTAACCCATCTTTAAATAAAGATAAAAATGAAGAAAAAAACAAACCATATCATCAAGAGCCTGGCGGTAGCCTTCCTCGGAGGCTTATCACTCTGCTCATGCACCGACTTCCTGACCATCTACCCAACAGATAAGACCGTGGGTGAGAACTTCTGGAAAAACAAAGACCAGGTTGACCAAATGGTCACAGGTGCCTATACTGGAATGATTTCTGGTTCCAACATCGAAAGATTCATCATGTGGGGTGACTATCGCTCTGACGTGTTGAGAAAGGTCAGCGCACTGGATAATAACACGCTGGACAACATCAGCAACGTGGACCTCTATCCTAGCAGCGGCTACAACTCATGGTCATCTTTCTATTATGTCATCAACACCTGCAACCTGGTGATGCACCACGCACAGGATGTACTGGCTGTGGATCCTGACTATACCGAAGGTGACTACCAAACCACCCGTGCACAGATGCTCGGTCTTCGCGCACTCTGCCACTTCTACCTGGTTCGCACCTTCCGCGACGTGCCATACGTAACCAAGGCGTATGAAAAGTCAGACGACCTGACCCTCGACGGCCAGCTGGCACCTGATTCTACCCTGCAGCTCTGCATCAACGACCTGGTAGAGGCAGAAAGAGGTTGCTACAAGTACGGCACCTTCGCCGCCGACGACTGGCGCAGCGTAGGCTTGCTGAGCAAGGATGCCATCAATGCCATCCTCGCCGATGTATATCTGTGGCGTGCTTCGCTCTGGAGCCAAACCGACAAGGAGAAGGCAAAGACCTACTATCAGGCTTGCATCGACTATGCCGACAAGGTAATTGAATCTCACAAGAGATTCTACGAGAACAACTACAAGGGTTCTGCATCCAGCGATAACGCTACAGCTCCTTACTATCTGTTGAGCGGTAACCAGGCATTCTACAAGAACTTCGTGGAAGGCAATTCACGCGAAAGCATCTTCGAGCTCCAGTTTGATGGAACCAGCAACGTGAACAACCTCGTTCGCCAGTACTTCTACAAGCATAAGGACGCAACATCAACCTATGGTATGCTTGCAGGAACCATTGCAGTGGGTAATACGCTTGGCGATGAGCCAACACCAAGTACGCAGAGTGCATCAACTTCTGCCTTGTACCAGTCGGCAAACGACTATCGTTATTACGACAACAGCTATGGTGTAAACATTGGCAACGCCTCATCATTTGAAATCAGAAAGATGGTGTATAACCAGGCAACCACATCTAGCATTCCTACCAACAAGCAGGGTTACACCTACAAGCAGACACGCGGTTTCGACAACTACAAGCAGAACTGGATTATGTATCGTATCACCGACGTAATGCTGATGAAGGCAGAAGCCGAGACACAGCTGGCAGGAACCGATGCCAACAAGCTGAAGCATGCCTTCCTGATTGTCAATGCCGTGAACAAGCGTTCGCTCGACCCATTGGCAGTAAATAAGGATTCATTGGTTTATAAGGATAACTACGACAAGCAAGCCAAGCTCGAACTGCTCTGCCTCCAGGAAAGAGGCCGTGAGCTTCTCTACGAAGGCAAGCGCTGGTACGACCTGGTTCGCTACAGCTATCGCCACATGACGGGTGTAGATCCTACCAAGACCCTCTACGAGATTGACCCTAAGGGTAGCCTCTACCCTACTTTGGACGATGCCGACAATGAGTTCAAGAACATCCTGAACGCCAAGTACAGTACAAACATTCTGAAGTTTAAGAACGAGGCATTCCTCTACTGGCCAATCCTGCAGCAGGAAACCAAGAACAACAAGTTGATCCATCAGAACCCGGTTTATGTGGAGACACAGACTTCCGAGCGACAGGATTAACAGCATCATTACACATTATTATATATATACATTAATAAATAGTATAGCAATATGACTAAGTTCATTCATAAGATAGGAGGCATGATGGCACTCGCAGCACTGGGTGTTGCGTCATTCACATCTTGCTCTGAAGAGATTGATGACAGTAACCTCTATACTTTCACCGGTCAAACCGTCATCGACTATCTGCGCAGCGACTCAACCTTGAGCGACATCGCCAAGATTTCCGACCGCGCAGGCATGTCTGACCGCTTGTCTGCCTACGGAACTTACACCTGCTTCGCCCCAACCAACGAGGCACTCAAGGTTTATATCGACTCACTCTACAACGATGTGAAGAGCGATAACCACAATGGTCTTTATGCAGGTGAGGTACCAGCCGATAGCGTCATGAACCGCCTCTGGAAATCAGAGAAGTGTGATTCCCTCTGCAAGGACATCATCGAATCACACGTAACAGGTCAGAAAAAGACCACCAACGACTTCCTCACAGGTGCCGACATCACCATGATGCTGGGTAACACCCATACACCAAAGCGTGTAAATGGCGAAATAACCATGGATGGTACCACCCATTTCATCAAGACCGACCAGGAAGTGGAAAATGGTATCGTGCAGGTAATCGACCGCCTCTTCTACCGCTCAACCAACTATATCATCGACGAGATGGATGCAATGGGATGCTACGGGCTCTGGGTAGAAGCCTTGAGAAAGACAGGTATCGACAAGATCTTGCAGGAAAACATCCGCACCAAGGGAATCAGCTGGTTCAACATCGAACCAGAAACCAAGTATCCATTCGCCGACTATCCAACCAAGTGTAAGGTGGGATTCACCATCTTTGCTGAGCCAGACGAAGTACTCAAGAAGGAAGGCATCAACACCTTTGCTGATTTGGTAGCAAGAGCCAACCAGGAATATGCAAACTGCAAGAACTGGTATAGCTATGTGGAGGATGCAGGCATCAACGTAAGCACCGGCAACGACTACACTAACCAGTGGAACGCCCTCAACATGTTTATCCGCTACCACATCCTGCACTATGCACTCTCTACCGACAAGCTCGTTTATTCATACAACGAGTTGAAGGATATGGATGTATATGAGTATGTTCGCACCCTGTTGCCAGGAACCATGTTCAAGCTTACAGGTATCAAGGATCCAGGTGGTAACGTAGGTGAAATCCGCATCAACCGCCAGCTGAATACTCCTACCCTGACCAGCGACCCAGGTAACACCAACCGCAATGGTACAGCTTACCTGGAGGCAAACCAGGTAATCGACGAAGGTATCCTGGTAGGTAACAGCAAGATCAACTCACGCCAGGCAAGCAACGGTTACGTTCACCCTATCAGCGGTGTGCTCGCTTACAAGGAGACTGTTCCTAACAAGGTACTCAACGAGCGTCTCCGCTTCGAGTTCATGTCACTCTTCGATGAAAGTATGACCAACCGCTACAGAGGTTACACCGGAGCCGATCTGAAGTCATTCTTCGGCCGCACCGACCGTAACATCACAGCCGTTCGTATTCCAGAGGGTTACTTCGAGAACATGGTTATCTACAACGGCGATGCATCACGCGTTTATTATCTTACCAAAGACCAAGCAAACGGAAATTATGGCTACGACTGCTGGAACGACTACCAGGGCGATGAACTCTACTGTAAGGGTGCATACGACTTCGCCATCAAGTTGCCACCAGTACCAAAGGATGGTACATACGAGTTGCGCTTCGGCTATGTGAACAACGGTCTGCGTACCATCGTTCAGTTCTACCTAGGTCACTCTTCCGACCGTTCAACCATGACTCCATGCGATATTCCATTGGATCAGAACGTAGATCTGAAATCAACTACCGTGGGATGGACAGACCCAAATACCGACGGTGACAATGGTGCAGCTGTAGATAAGGCGATGCACAACCGTGGATGGATGCGTGGTCCTAACTACTTTAGTAACAAGAAGTATGGTGAGGGATCCACTGCACGATTCAAAAGCGATGGTGGCCAGCATCACATCCGCCGCGTGGTAACCAAGCAGTACTTCAAACAGGGTGAAGAAAACTGGTTCCGTTGCAAGACAGCGATGCCAGAGAATACCGAAGCTGAATTTGAGCTCGACTACATCGAACTCGTACCAGTGAACGTGTATAACCACCCTAGCCTCACCGAGGACGTATTCTAAAGAAATAGAATCAAAATCAAGTAAAAAGAATAACATGAAAGTAAGATATATATTAATGACAGCAGCTGTAGCCTTGGGTCTCCAAGGCTGCAGCGACTGGGATGACCATTATGATGCCAACGGCAACAACCTTCCGGGTGCCGACGCTACCCTCTGGGAGCAGATCAGCAGTCGAGATGAGTTGAGCAACTTTGCCACCCTCCTGACGAGAGTTAAGTACGACACACTACTCATGACCAACCAGAGCTTCACCGTATGGGCACCTAACAATGATGCCTACAACTTCGAGAAGTACAGCAACATGAGCGACAGCTTGCTGAAGGCAGAATTCCTCAACAACCACATCGCACGCGGCTATCACCGTGCATCGGGCGACATCGACGAGCGCATCCACTTCCTCAACAAGAAGGTGTTAGACTTCCAGGGCAGCAGCGACAGCTACGTGCTCAGCGGCCAGGCAGTGGATAGCACCAACATTCTGAGCAAGAACGGCGTGCTGCACCTGATGAAGGGCATGATGGATTTCCGTCCTAACTTCTATGAATACTTCGCCCGCGAGCACGAGGGTGGCGTGACCACCAACTCGCTGAAGGATATCTTCATGAGCAAGATGAAGCGAGAGATTGATAAGGACAAGAGTGTGGAAGGTCCGATGAAGGATGGTGAAGTTACCTATCTGGATACAGTTTATACAGAAACCAACCAGATGTTCACCCTGCTCAATGCCCAGCTCACCAGCGAAGACAGTACCTACACGATGATTGTTCCTAGCGACAAGGCTTGGGAGAAGGCTTACAAGCACGTGGAGGCATACTTCGACTACCCTGAAAGCTTCGAGCCATTCACCCTTACCAACGATGAGAAGACAGGTAAGCTTACCTACACCATCGCAGCAAAGGTAAACATTGATGCCGACAGCTTGAAGAAGGAGCATACCATCCTGAGCATCCTGCAGCCATTGGTATTCAGCAACACCGTGAACCCAGCACTGAAGGGCGGCAACATCCCAACCGGTGCTACCGACTCTATCCACAGTACAACCAATGTGTATTCACGCAACACCCTGAACTACATGAGCGAAAACAGCAGCCGCGTGGATGATGCCGCAGAGCTGTTTAAGGGGGCTACCAAATACAACATGAGTAACGGTACTGTATGGTTGACAGGCGACTCACTCTACGCACGCCCATGGGCAATATGGAACCCTATCTTGCATCTGAAGGCTCAGTACGGTAACTATCAGGCAGGTACAAGCAATGTAACCCTGGCAAAGACCGTGACCGTGGGAAGCAGCGACCGCAACCCAAGCGTAAAGGGTTCCATGCACACCCCAGCGTTCTATCAGGTATCATCAGCCATCAACCAGCGCCCAGAGGTATTCCTCTACGCTCCACAGGTTCGATCTACAGCATACGCCGTATATCTGACCATGGTTCCTGCTACCATCAACGATACCACAGCCGTGCCAACCGAGCAATCCATCGCTCTGCGTACCATCATGCACAACAGTAAGGGTGGTGCTCCTAAGGCACAAGCCAGCACCGGATATCCAACTCCAGGTGCCCTGAAAAAGGATTTCGACCACATGAACAGAAACATGGGTGCAGTGAAATTCGATTACGGAACCAAGGAAGAATCTAAGATTCTGACCAAGTACATGGGTATCTTCAAGCCAAACATGAGCTACACCGCCCTTCAGAACGACCCAGCTATTCGCCCTGTGTTCAATGTATATTGCAGCACACGTACCCAAGGTGGCAGCACTGAGCTCCGCATTGCAGGCATCATCCTGGTACCTCAGGAGGCAGTGGAATACTACATGAAAAATGGTATGATTAGCGACTACACGGGCGACATGCCAGAACTCTTCTGGAACCTCACCGGCTCCAGCAATTAATCAAACATGAACTCAACATTTGAAAACAATGATAAATTTCAGAATATTGGCAATCATGGGCTTGATGGCTGTGGCAGCACAGGTCAACGCCCAGGAAGCAACAGATGACGCAGCAAGTCAGAAGAAGACGGCAGCAGCTCCTAAGTTGCCTGAATATCCTATGATGGAAATCACAGGTACCATCTACGATGCAGCTACAGGAAAGCCACTCAGCGGTGTACAGGTTCAGCCATTGGGCAATGCCAACTATGCTGCCATGACCAAGGACGACGGTACCTTCACCATCAAGGTGCCTACCTTCACTACATCGCTCTATCTCTTCACTTCGCAGTATGCCAGCCAGCAGGTTTCCATCGCAGGTAAGAGTCATATCACTGCCAACATGCTCAGCGACAAGTTCAACGAGATGTACACCAACGGTACGCAGCTCGGAGGCGCTGCCAGCGTAAAGACCGATAAGACAACCACACAGATTTCTGTAGAGGACCTCATCAGCGAGCAGCTCGGCGGCGACGTGCGCACCATCAAGCGCTCAGGTGCTCCTGGCATCGGTTCTGCCATGTTTATCCGTGGCTTGAACTCGCTCAATGCCAATGCCCAGCCACTGGTAGTAGTGGATGGCGTGCCTATGGACATGCAGTATAACGGCACTTCGCTGCAGACAGGTATGTTCAACAACCAGTTGCTGAACATCAACCCTGCCGACATCGAGAAGATTTCAGTATTGAAGAATGGTACTGCCATCTATGGTGCCAAGGGTGCCAACGGCGTTATCGTCATCGAAACCCGCCGCGGTCACAGCATCGCTACCCGCATTGATGCCAACATCGGCGTGGGCGTGAACCTGGTACCAAAGCTTCCTAAGGTGATGGATGCCAACCAGTATATGAGCTATGCCACAGAGATGCTGGGTACTTATCCGGAAATCAGCAAGATTATGGAGAACAATAATCTCAATTTCCTGAATAACGACAAGAACAATTACTATTATAATGCATACCACAACAACACCGACTGGAGCAAGGAGGTTTATGAAGAAGCCTTGAGCCAGAACTACAGCATCAACGTGCAGGGTGGTGACGATGTGGGTATGTACAACCTCTCTCTGGGTTATACCGACGGCAAGAGCACAGCCAAGAAGAATGGCTTCAACCGCCTGAACATCCGTTTCAACAGCGACCTGAAGATTACCAAGGGCTTCGCTACTGAGTTTGACGTTGACTACGTGAAGTTGAGCCGCGACCTCTTTGATGATGGCGCTCCTAGCGACTTCAGCAAGGGTACCGTGACATCGCCTACACTCCTGGCGCTGATCAAATCGCCTATCCTCAACCCATACGTATTCAACAAGACCACAGGTCAGTTGTCTTCTACCCTCTCTGAGGCAGACGATTTCCTGAGTGCACTGGATCCCAACCTCTCGCTGGCAAACCCTACTGCCCTGCTGGCAAACGGCAGCGGCAACAACAAGAACCGCATGGAGAACTCTATGTTCCACGTACGCATCATGCCTAAGTTCGACCTGGGCAAGGGTTTCAAGCTTTCAGAGAACATCAACTATACGTTGAACCGTAACTCCCAGCGCTACTATCGTCCGAAGGGCGGTGTGCCAACCTTCTATGTAGAGGGCTTGGGTATGGTGCAGACCTTGTCTGCTTCCATCTTCGCCAAGGAAGAGACCGTGATGAGCGATACCCGCTTCGATTTCTCACGCATCCTGGGTGCCCACACCATCGACGCCATGGCAGGATTCAGATACCTGAACTACGGTTATGAGATGAACAACCCTACAGGACAGTATCAGAGTGCCGGTAACGACCTCTTGCCAAACGTATCCAACAGCATGGACTTCAAGGATGCCAAGGGTGAGGATTACAAGAAGACCAGCCTTACCTGGTATGCACAAGCCAACTACAACTACAAGAACCGCTACTTCCTGGAGGCTCAGGCAGCCCTGGAGAGCAGCAGCAGCTTCGGCGACAAGGCCACAAGCCTGCGCATGGGCGGTGTAGCATGGGGCTTGTTCCCTAGCGTACAGGCAGGTTGGGTGATGACCAACGAAGAGTGGTTCCCACAGAACATCGGCCTCAACTATCTGCGCCTGAACGCCGGATTCGAGATAAGCGGTAACGACGACATCAACAACAAGGCGGCACACACATCGTTCGAGGTATTGAAGTTCCTGCACAACGCCATCCCAGCCGTTCAGCTCAACAACATCGGTAACGAGAATGTGACCTTCGAGAAGACCCGCCGCATCAACCTGGGCTTCCAGAGCCAGTGGCTCGACAACCGCCTGGGCTTAGGCTTCAACTACTATATGAACCATACATCCGACCTCCTCACCATAAAGGATTTCACCACTCCTGTGGCAGGTGTGAAGAGCTACTGGAGCAACGAGGGTTCTATGGACAACACTGGATTTGAGGTAAGCCTCAACGGTAAGCCAGTGGTAAGCCGCAAATTCACCCTGGAGCTGGGTGCCAGCTTGGGTCACTACAAGAACGAGATCAAGAGCTTGCCTAACGAGAAATACGTAGCCATCAACGGCAATGCCAAGGGTGCCAAGGGTTATACCTCTTCTATCTATGGCAGCGGCAACGTGGCAACACTCGTAGGTCAGAGTGCCGGCGTATTCTACGGTTACAAGACAGCAGGTGTCTTCGCATCTAATGCAGAAGCCATGGCGGCAGGAAAGGACGGTTATCTCTACCAGCTCGACGAAACCGGTGCCAAGAAGTATTTCAAGGCTGGTGATATGCACTTCGTTGACCTGGATGGCGACGGCTGCATCGGCGAAAACGACAAGACCATCATCGGTAATCCAAACCCGGATATCTATGGTAATGCATTCATCCGCGCCTCTTACGGTAACTTCACACTCTCTGCAGTGTTCGGCTACTCGGTGGGCAACGACATCTTCAACTACCAGCGCAGCGTAATAGAGGGCGGCAAGAACTTCTACAACCAGAGCACTGCCCTGGTAAACCGCTGGAGAAGCGAAGGTCAGGTGACCAATGTTCCTCGTATATCTTACGATGACGAGATGGGCAACTCACGCTTCAGCGACCGCTGGATAGAGGATGGAAGCTATCTGAAGCTCCGCTCACTCAACCTCAACTACAAGGTGCCTGTAAGCACATCATGGTTGCAGGGTCTTCAGGTTTGGGTAGAGGCAAACAACCTCTTCACCCTGACCAAGTATCTGGGTGGCGACCCTGAGATGTCAACCTCCAACGCCGTACTCTATCAGGGCATCGACACAGGTAGCATCGCATCAGGACGCACCATTACAGTGGGTTTGAAGCTTAATCTCTAATAAAAAAGTACAATCACAAAGCATCAAAATAATGAAAATTAAATATTTCATAGCAGCCACTCTGGCTGCCATCACATTCAGTTCATGCAGTGATATGTTCGATGATGGATCCAATCGTTACGTCTATAATCCGGAACTCAACGAGAAGGTGGATTCTATGTTCTATATCAACGGTATCTTGAAAGGTGTTCAGCAAGCCATCGACCAGAATGTGCTTGTCAATGAGCTTCGTGGCGACCTCGTGTCGCCAACCTCTCATGCCTCTACCGACTTGCAGCGCCTGGCAGCCTTCGACTATGCCGACGGCAACAAGTATGATTCTGCGTATGTTTATTACCGCATCATCAACAACTGCAACTACTACGTGGCTCACCGCGACACCACCCTTGCTACGGGTTCAAGCCTTGTGGCAATGAAGGAGTATGCCGAGGCAAAAGCCATCCGTGCATGGGCTTACCTGCAGCTGGCTCGCAACTATGGCAACGTGCCTTTCTACACCCATCCTCTTACCGATATCTCATCGGTAGAGGGTGCTGCCAACCTGGAGAAGAAAGACCTGAACGGCATCGTGGCTGCCCTGGCTCCCGACCTGGAGCAGTATGTGAACCTGCCAGTGCCTAGCTGGAAGGAGTTTGACCTGGGTATGAGCGACGCCGGAGAGCAGAAGAAGGTGACCACATCGCAGATGATGATTCCGGTGCGCCTCATCCTTGCCGACCTCTATCTGGAGTCAGGCAACTATGCCAAGGCGGCAGAGCATTACTTCAATTACTTGAAGCACAACAAGGAGCGCCTGCGTTCTTATCTGGCTGACTGGGCGAATTATCCAACCTATTCGGATCTTCCAACCTCAATGAGAAACGGACAGAGCTGGTTTTATTCACACGGCGACTGGTCAACTACCTACAGCAAAGATGCGGAAACCATCACCTTCGTGGCTATGGCAACCAACAAGTTGCGTGGTGAGATTACTGCCCTGCCTGGTTTGTTTGGCTACAACTACTACACTGCGGCAGATGGCTATCGCTACAACGTTGAACCTGCCCTGGTAGCATCTGATTCATACCTCGCTCTGTCTAACAGTCAGGACTTCTATTACAGAGTGGGTAGCGGTAAGAACGCTGTTTACGCCTACGCTTCTGTGGGAGATATGCGTTATCACAGTTCTTACAACCGCATTAAGTCGGATAAGAAGAAAGATTTGGTTAACGTTATCATGAAATATGAGAATGCGAACATTCCGCTCTATCGCACCTCTGGTGTTTATCTGAAACTTGCCGAGGCTATCAACCGCATGGGACATCCTGACGTGGCATTCGCCTTGCTGAAGGATGGCTGGAACCACAAGTTGGAGCAGGATACCACCTATATGACCCAGGAAGGTATTGAGTTCCTGAAGACCACTGTTCCTTTCCTGACGGATGAGAACCGAGTAGTGTTCAACGATGAGGACGAATCTAGGGAATACAGCATAGGTAGCCAGCCACTGCATGCCCGTGGTGCCGGTATGACCCAGGGTAACCAGTCGCTCTACAAGTATCGCACAGAGATTGATAAGAAGTTGGCTGAATTAGGCAAGAGTTATCCTGTGAACGCCACAGCATCAGATAGCTTGAAGATTGAGCAGGATGCCGTAGAAGACCTTCTCTGCGACGAGATGGCATTGGAGCTTGCCTTCGAGGGCAGCCGCTTCAGCGACCTTTGCCGCATCGCCCGTCACAAGAACAATGATAATCCTTGGGGCAGCAACTATGGTTCTCTCTGGCTTCGTGATAAGCTGAAGTTCAAGAACTCAGTGCTCGACTTGAGTGATCCAAACAACTGGTTCATGCCATTCAAGTAAGAAGTTGGTAATATGATTATATGAAAAAATCCCCCATACACTCTTTTGCGTATGGGGGAATTTTTATATCCCGAAGCGTTTCACCGTTTCAGCGTTTCAGCGTTTCACCGTTTTATGACGCACCCTTTTTTAATCCGCTAGGCGCCCGCCGGATTTGAAATCCGGCGTAAAAAAATGTCCTAACCTATTTAGGCTCTGCGGATTTGAAATCCGCAGCAAGGGAGTATGCTTCCTTTTGTTGGGGGATTACAAATCCCCCGGTTTTAATAGGTCGAACATTTTTTGACGGCGGATTGCAAATCCGCCGGGACGCCTGACGGGTATATTACTTAGTCATTTCAAAACCCACACGCATGCCATCATAGCTGTTGGCGATAGCTAGGCGCTCGCCGGATTTGAAATCCGGCGTTAAAAAATGTCCTAACCTATTTAGGCTCTGCGGATTTGAAATCCGCAGCAAGGGAGTATGCTTCCTTTTGTTGGGGGATTACAAATCCCCCGGTTTTAATAGGTCGAACATTTTTTGACGGCGGATTGCAAATCCGCCGGGACGCCTGACGGGTATATTACTTAGTCATTTCAAAACCCACACGCATGCCATCATAGCTGTTGGCGATAGCTAGGCGCTCGCCGGATTTGAAATCCGGCGTTAAAAAATGTCCTAACCTATTTAGGCTCTGCGG
>ERZ1031933.51-NODE-51-length-26450-cov-7.055200_pt1 | contig 26450 bp, 20 predicted proteins | sample MGYA00517880_ERZ1031933 | MGnify/ENA primary metagenome ERZ1031933 (study PRJEB33719, sample SAMN04261283) | wastewater metagenome | biome: rural village; feature: human; material: feces | host: Homo sapiens | place: El Salvador | collected 2014-01-14 ... | reverse complement strand
AAAGTTAGTGCAAACCGAATGCCCTGCAAAGCGAAAAAATATTTTTTTTCGGTTTGCAGGGCTGAGGTGCCGCCTAACTTGGCGTGAAAAGTTGGCTACTTACTCATAGCCGGAGTTTTGTTTGAGTTTCTTGTTCAAGTCCAAACATTTCTGCGGAATAGGAAATACGGTAGTAAAGCCAGTGTGCTCATTGTCGATAGGTGTGCGCTGGTCGTATGCTTTTGTGTATTTGCCAAATCGAATGAGGTCTTGACGTCTCCAGCCTTCCCATACCAATTCTAAGAGTCGCTCTTTGAGAATATTGTCCAAATTGGCTTCAACGTGAGGCATGCCAACTCTATCTCTTACGGCATTAAGCTCAGCTGCACCATTCCCGTTATTGCGTATTTTCGCCTCGGCTTCCATCAACAAGGCATCGGCATATCTGAAAAGCACAATGTCGTTGTCAACCTGCTTGCCGTCCGAATAGGCGGTTCTGTCCACTTCGTATTTTCCGACACGTGCACCAGCCGTTTGTTTATACGGGCTGTAACTGAGGTTTAGTTTGAGTTCCAACGGCATGTACACCAATGGTTTTCCGTTGTCCAGATATATCTTTCTGTTGTCAACATACACCGTGTCTGCATAGAAATTGATATGAAATCTGTTGTCAACATGGTTTGTGCCGTAACCGAACGCTTTGACGGTAGAAACTGTTGCACTGGTGCCGTTCTCAGACGATCCGCCATAAGCTCCGCCATGCTTGTAGTGACGTGAGCGGAACAGATAATGATATTCGTTGAGGTAGAGGTTCTTGTCCAATGGAATGGTGAAGATGTTCTCTTTGGAATTCTCATTGTGCACGGCGAAGTTTGAGGCATAGTCACTTTCCAGTTCGTAGTCTTGTTGTTTTAGTTGCTCGCAATACCAAATGCAGGTTTCCCAAGCGTTCTTCTTTTCGCCATTGACAGTGAAGTAGATGTTCTTGCCATCTAATTGCTTGCCGTCAGTCCAGTTGTCGTCGGCGTAAATCTCCGCATTAAGGGCAAGCTTTGCAAGGAGAAAGTTTACGACAGGGCGCGTGATGCGTCCGTAATAGTTGCCCTCCTTGTTGGAATGCTTGTCGGCAAGCAGTGGGGCCACATCTTGTAATTCGTCAATGATAAACTTGAATACCTCGCTTCTTTCGCTTTGCACCACATGTTTCAGTTCTACATCGTATGATGTCACAATAGGCACTCGTCCGAACATGTCCATTGCATAGTAGTAGAACAAGGCACGTACCGCCCTCACCTCTGCAGTGAAGCTTCTCGTTTGCTCTGCTGTGAGCTGACTCTTGTGGCTGTCAATAACCGAGAGCGACTGGTTGGATAACACAATCACCTTGAACAGATATTTCCACACATTATATAAATACACATCGTTGGCGCTCCACGTGTGCTGGTACATATTCTCCCACAGGCCGCCGTCATACCAGTCGCCGCCACGTATTGGGTTCATCGCCTCGTCGGTTGTAAGCGTGTTGTAATCATATATGCCGCGGCAGGTGCCTTGAAGCCCTTCAGACTCCTGGTTGCTGCCGATATGGTTGTATAGTGAAGCCACGGCGTTTTTGTATATGTTGTCGGCATTATTGTAGATGGCCTCTTGGTCAAGTTGGTCCTTGGGATTTTCGTCCAAGCAACTGAAGAGGCATAGCGTTACTGACACTATGAATATGTAGCTGATGTATCTTTTCATATTCTTCATTTCTTAAAATTGTACACTCAATCCCAATGAATAAGTACGGTACAAAGGATAGTTGCGCTTGTCGTCAATACCCATTGTGCTGTTCACCACATAGCTGTTTATCATTGGAGTCAGCCCTTTGTAGCCTGTAATTGTTCCAAGATTGCTGATGTTGCACGACACACGCAATGAGCGAATGACCATGCTCTTTAATGGTATGTTGTAGCCTATTGTCAGATGTTCGAAGTTAAGATAGTTGCCTTTTTCAAGCCAATAGTCAGATACTCTTTGGTCGGTGATGTTCTTCTGTGGAGCGTTTTTCAGCACATTGTAGTCAGGGAAACATGCCATGCTGGTGTAAGCCAACCCCGTTCCGTTGAATATTTTGTGGCCGAAAGCACCATTCATTTGCAGGGCGATATAGAAGTCCTTATATCTGAAGCTGATGTTAGAACCAAGAGTTACCTTGGGTGTGGCTTGTCCGGCAATGTATCTGTCGCCGCCATCGCTCAAGTCCACTTTGCCGTTGTGGTCAATATCCTCTATGTCGTAAGAGTAGCTGCCGTTCTCGTTTTTGACGAGTCCCTTGCAGTGTGGAAGGTAAAACACGCCAAGAGGCTGTCCTACAATTTGATAAACTACATTGTTGTCGCCGCCGTTCTGCCCAGCCCCGTCCAGTGAACCGATGGCGGTGATGTTTGCCGCCGTCATGCTCATTCCTTTATAGTCCCCGCTCAGTGATATGAGTTTGTTGCTTTGGAAGGACAGGTTCATGTTTATGTTCAACTCCATGTCTTTCTTGTTTATTGGCTGTACGGACAAGCCAAACTCAAATCCTCGGTTGGACATAGAGCCGATGTTTGCCAGCAATGTGTTGAAGGCGAATGGCGGAACGGGCACCTCGTAGGCATAGAGCATGTCGGAGGTTTCTGAATAGTAGTACTCAGCCGTGAGCATAAGGCGATTGGCAAAAAGGCCGATGTCGGCACCGATGTTGAAGGTCTTTTTGGTTTCCCACTTCAAGTCGGGATTGTTGTTTCTCACCATTCCGAGCGTCACCGTAGGCGAGCTGTTGACAGGTACAATGCCATTCTGTCTCACGGTGTTCATCGTTGTATAGGCTGAGATGCCTCCAAGGTTGCCTGCCTGTCCAAACCCTGTACGGAGCTTGAGCATCGACAGCGGTTTTATATTGGCAAGGAAGGCTTCCTTTTTCATGTCCCAAGTGAATGACACGGACGGGAAGAACCCCCATGTGTTGTTGTCGCCAACCATTGAAGATCCGTCACCACGTGCATTGGCAGATACTGTGTAACGGTCGAGCAAGGTGTATGTGACGCTTCCCATTACAGATGCCAGGGATTGGTCTTCGTAGGTGCTTTCTGTGCCACCATAAGGGCGGGCTGCAGTAGCTCCCAGATTGTTATAACCGAAATCGTTTGTTGGAATGCCTTTGGCGTAGACCCAAAAGGCTGTTTTTGTCAGCTTACGATATTCACTGTTCGCTTCTGCCGAGATTTTGTGTATGCCGAATTGCTTTTTGAAACTGAGAGTCACATTGCCGAGCCATTCCTCTTTCTTAAACTCGCCACGATATACGTTGCCTTGCGCCCATACCCATGTGGGACAGAACATGCCGTTTTCGGTAGAACCATAAAGGTATGATGCGAATGTGGAAATGCGCCAGTTAGGATTGAAGTCGTAGCTCAGTTTTATGTGTGCGTCAAAGTTCAAATCCTTAGAGTCATTCTTCTCATCAAGCAATATGCCAGGAGGATTGATGCGGGTGGCAGACCCGTTCTTCAGCCAGTTACCATTCTTGTCAGTTCCAGCCGGGAATGTAGGATTTTGGCAAGCTGCAGAATAAAACAGCATCTGGGTGTCAAAGATGTCATGGTCCTTAAATGATGAACCGAACACCCCGAAGTCTCCCGTGAGTTTGTTGTTGAAGGCTTTCTGTGTGACGTCAACTTTGGCAACAAAAACTTTATAGCCCATTCTCTTGATGATGGTGTTGTGATCCATCACCCCGAAAGACGCACGATAGTTTGACTGTGGCGTTCCGCCGCTGAATGCAAGGTAATGGTTGTTGACCATGCCTGTGCGTGTTATCACCTTGTAATTATCGGTGTTGAAGCCCCCATCGTTGCAATATATGCCCAAAGCCTTTGCCGTGGCTACATATTCTTCGGCGTTGAGCATGTCGAGATGTTTGTACATCTGCTCGAATCCGATGTTCCCCTCATACGATATTTGGAACCCTCGGCCAGTTCCCTTTTTGGTTTTTACTTCTATTACGCCCGACGCACCGCGTGAGCCGTACATGGCAGTTTCGGCGGCATTCTTCAAAATTTTGAAGCTCTCGATGTCGGCAGGATAGATGGTTGAAAGTGTTAGTACGTCGGAAGTGACACCATCAATCAGCACCAATGGGTCGTTGCCTCCGATGATAGAGGTGGTGCCACGCACACGCACACTGTTGAGCATGGCCATTCGGTCAAGTCCGTTGGAGGTAACGTTGACACCTGCAGCTTGGCCGCTCAGTACATCAAGGGCGTTGTTTACTCCTCCCCTTGAGGAGTGGCTGTCCGCTATCTTTATAATAGTGTTCCTGTTTTCAATGGTATCCTTTTGTTCTGTTGGCGTTTGCTGTTGTGCATGAGCCAAAGAACTGCAAAAGAGTGCAATGGTAAGGAACGTAAATTCTTTTTTACTCTTTGCCATCTTGTATATCTCTTTATATGGTTGTTAATGAAAATGTAAGGACAAAGTTAAGGTTATGTGGCTAATATTGCAATCGTATATCAACAAATTTGTGTAATGTCAGTTGTTTTATTTCAGATGTGTTGTTACAACAAGGAATTTCGCAATTTGTGTGATCTAAGAGAACTGAAGTAAAAAAAACTTGCAAGCCACATAACTTGCAAGGTGTTTTGTATCTAAGCAATTACTGTTTTTTTGTAAAGATTCTCCCATGACGTTATAAACATCGAAACACTCCAGTTTGCCCCTTTTCTGATGCCGATATATACTCACGCTTTTTACCCTATTCGTTCAGTCAAAGACTTTTGGGTAATATTCTGCTTCTTACGCTCATCTTTAAGCAATTCTGCATAATACCATGCTTTAGCTTTGGCATCTAACTCTTTGCGTTTAACACTCTTCTCACTCCCATATTTTTCGTTTAGGACATCATCGAATCTACGCAATGACGCCAATTCGTTTTCATTAAATTTCAGCATATAACTATTCCTCCATATATTTCATTAAGATACTCTCAGCAGTTCTCACTTCTGCTTTATATTGTTTAGAATCTTTCTTTTCCAAAGTGTTTTACTCAATTAGCCATGGTTCCCCCCCCACACACTTGTTGAGCAAACGGAAAGCCTAACAGAAAATGTAACTTACTTATTCATGAAATACACAGGTGAGTTTCGCGCTCCTTCTTTTCTCAGCACCCCAATCTCGGTGAAATGTTTCAGCCATTTGAGTGCGGCGTTTTGGCGTAGCCCGAAGTGCATTTCCATTGCACGCCGGTTGATGCAAGTGTTAGTGGCAAGATATGCCTTTATATTCTACAACATCATTTCTTCCGTGTGCTCTTTTGACTTGGTGGAGAATTTTGCACGTTCAAAGCGTGTGTTCATTTTCACCTCTTGCAGCATTGAAGCATCGGGGCGGAATTTTATGTTGCGCACGTTTATATGGTCGGCACGCGCCTTGTCTGCCGATTTGCCTTTTGGCAAGTCCAAATCCACAGACAGTGAAAAGTAACCTATGGACGGAATATAGAAACGGTGGCCATGTGACAAGTCGTGAATCATGCACTCACGCAATGCCGACAAGGTGGCCTCCACATCGCCTTTTGTCAGCGAGCAGGAGGATTGTATATGACTTTCAAGTTGTTGGGCAGACATGGGCGCATCCTCAAAGATGCGTGCAAAGTGTTGCTCCTTGCCAGTTCCTTGTGAGTTCTTTATTGATTGTATTTCGTATTTTATGCTCATATGGCTCAGTTGTTTAGACTACAAAAATACACAATATCATGTATAAGGAAGAATAAAATCCTTGGGAAACATGGGGGCATGGGCAATTAGAGTGCTTTTTTATACAAAATGGTATTCGAAGACGGCGGCTCAGCAAGTTGAAAACGCCTTTTGCTCGTCTTACTTCGAACGTTCAATATGCTTACCACGAACGTAGTAAGTGTTTATCTCGAACGTAGTAAGACAAGTTAGAAGCGCTTTTAGCATGATCTGTCGTAACGCATCAAAGGCCGTTTTGCTTAAGAAAGGCGGATAAAAGCGCAGATGCGGTGAACATGCCAACCGGTGCTTTTGGCATTCTCATATAAATGGTATAATTTTGCAGTTTATACGTAAAACCATGAACCAGAATATTATAGACCGTCTCAATCATTTGGCTGATGAAAAGGAACCGTTTCTTTTCGTCATCAATTATGATGGCACAGAAGCATATATACGGAAACTTTCGGAAATCTCTCCAGAAGAATGCCTTTATGACTTTGAGGGCATCACCAATGTGAAACGGCAGTTGCGCTCCGCGTCAGCAAAACCGCAGATGTGGAAGGTGCACGAACCGGACTTTGGAGAGTACACAAAAAGTTTTGAGACTGTCAAGAGCAACATTCTGTGTGGTAACAGTTTCCTTACTAACCTTACCTGTAAGGTGGCTGTGGATTGCGACCTTTCATTTGATGATATTTTTTTAAGGGCAAAAGGCAAGTACAAGATTCTTGTGAGAACAGATAACGGCAAGCAGTTCGTGTGTTTTTCTCCAGAGTCTTTTGTCCGCATAAAGAATGGAAAGATATATTCTTATCCTATGAAGGGGACACTCGACGCTTCCCTGCCAAATGCAGAAGAAGTGCTGATGAACGATGAGAAAGAGGCTGCGGAACATGCTACCATCGTTGATTTGATTAGAAATGACTTAAGCCGTGTGGCAGAGCGAGTAAGGGTGGGCAGATACCGTTATATAGATGTACTGCATACTAACAAGGGTGACATACTGCAGACCAGCTCTGAAATCAGTGGCAAGTTGCCATCAGACTATCATAAGCGTATAGGTAATATTTTGGCTGCCATGTTGCCGGCTGGTTCTATTACGGGTGCGCCAAAGGATAAAACGGTGCAGATAATTCATGAGGCTGAAGGATACGACCGTGGTTTTTATACGGGCATTATGGGTATATATGACAACGGAATGCTCAATTCGGCCGTAATGATACGTTTTATGGAAAAGGACGAGAAGGGCATATTCTTCAAGGCCGGAGGTGGCATTACCTCAAAGAGTGATTGCAGAAAAGAATTTGAGGAAGTGTTGCAAAAGGTGTATCTTCCGTTTGAATAATTACACAATGAAATATGGCACAGCAATTTGTAGAAACTATAAAGATTAAGGAAGGAGAGGCACAGGCTATAGCATATCATCAGGAAAGGATGGAAAGAACTATTCGGCATTTCTTTCCATCGCTATGCAATGCGACTTCTATGCCTTCGCTGGAGAAACTCGTGGCGCCAACGGCAGATATGGATTTTTATAAGGCGAGGGTGGTGTATGGAGAGCAGGGTGTAAAGGACATAACTTATGCTGCATACGCCATGCGCGAAATAAGATCCTTGCAAGTGGTTGAAAACGATGCGATAACGTATGACTATAAAAGTACAGATCGTAGCAGTCTTAATGCTTTGGTGGCACAGAAGGGGGACTGTGATGAAATCATCATCGTTAAACATGGACTTTTGACTGATACTTCGTTTACGAACCTTGCCATATATGACGGTAATCATTGGATAACTCCCAAACGCCCTTTATTGCTTGGTACAAAAAGAGCCGCACTCCTGGATAAAGGTATTATTCAAGAAGCAGATATTACATTGAATGATTTGCGAAATGCTGTGAAGGTGAGTCTTTTTAACGCAATGATTGAATTTGGAGAAAGAGAAGTGCCAATAGGTAATGTCCGCTTTTGAATACGCAGCATCTAACATATTGGCTGGTTGGCAGTTGAAGCGAATGTGGCTACCAATTATTTTGACATTAAAAGGCTGAAATGCCAGCTTGTTATAAAATTGTTATAAAAAATCCGCCGCACGTTCACCCGTTGGTGTGTGCGGCGGACAGATCAACCAAAATAACATTATATAGTTTAGTCAGGTCTCGTAATAGGGGTGCCAGGTAAATGGCATGGTGCTGCAAGGTGATTTTTGAATACCTACTTATTGGCGTAAGCTTCTTCATGCACACCGGCAACGGCGCGTCCACTGGGGTCGTTCATGTTTTTGAATGACTCGTCCCATGCAAGTGCTTCGGCTGTAGAGCATGCAACACTGGGAACACTGGGCACACTGCGTGCAGCGCTTTCGCTGGGGAAATATTCTTCAAAGATAGAACGGTAGTAATATTCCTCCTTGTTCATTGGGGTGTTGATGGGGAAACGCTCAGCTGCGTGTGCCATTTGTTCGTCAGTTACGGCTTGTGCGGTGACGGCTTTCAAGGTGTCAATCCATGAATAACCTACACCGTCGGAGAATTGCTCTTTTTGGCGCCATGCCACATCTTCAGGCAGCATGTCGGCAAAGGCTTCGCGCACAATTTTCTTTTCTATAGTCTTGCCAGGACACATCTTGGCTTCGGGGTTCAGACGCATGGCCACATCGAGGAAATCCTTGTCGAGGAAGGGGACGCGGCCTTCAACGCCCCAAGCCGAAAGGCTCTTGTTGGCTCGCAGGCAATCGTAAAGGTGGAGTTTTGACAATTTGCGCACGGTTTCTTCGTGAAAAGCACGTGCATTGGGCGCTTTGTGAAAATAGAGGTATCCACCAAACACCTCGTCGGCTCCTTCGCCCGAAAGTACCATTTTGATACCCATAGACTTGATGACACGTGCCAACAAGTACATTGGGGTGGAGGCACGCACGGTGGTGACATCGTATGTTTCGATGAAATAGATGACATCACGCACGGCGTCAAGTCCCTCCTGTATTGTGTAGTTTATTTCGTGGTGCACTGTACCGATAAAGTCAGCCACCTCCTTGGCTTTTGCCAGGTCGGGTGCTCCCTTCAATCCCACTGCAAATGAGTGGAGTTGAGGCCACCAGGCTGCTTGTGTGCTGTTGGTCTCGATACGGTGTGCTGCGTATTTTTTGGCAATGGCTGATATGACAGAACTGTCAAGACCGCCCGACAGAAGAACTCCGTAAGGCACATCGCTCATTAGCTGGCGCTTGACGGCTGCCTCGAGTGCGTTGTGCACATCGTTGACAGATGCGCCATTGTTCTTTACGTTGTCGTAGCTTTCCCAATCGCGTTTGTACCATCTTACCATTTTCCCCTCAGAACCACGATAATAGTGTCCGGGCAAGAATGGTTCATATTCATCGCAGAACCCTTCCAGTGCTTTGAGTTCGGAAGCACAATAAATGGTGCCGTCCTTGTCGTGTCCAATATACAAGGGTATGACGCCAATGGGGTCGCGGGCTATAAGAAAGTCGTCGTTGGCTTCGTCGTATAATGCAAAGGCATAGATGCCATTGAGGTCTTCAAGAAAGTTTATGCCTTTGTCGCGATAAAGGGCAAGTATAACTTCGCAGTCGGAGCCAGTTTGAAATTGGTATTTGCCGGCATATTGCTTGCGTATGTCTTGATGGTTGTAAATTTCGCCGTTTACAGCCAACACCTGTTTGTTATCGGGTGCAAATAAGGGTTGCTTGCCGCTTTGGGGGTCGACAATCGAAAGTCGCTCGTGACACAATATGGCACTCTTGCCACAGTAGATGCCGCTCCAATCGGGGCCTCTGTGACGGATTTTCTTACTCATGGCAAGAGCTTTCTTGCGCAACTCGGGAGTTTGCTCTTTAATGTTGAATATTGATACGATGCCGCACATTGTAGTCTGTCTGTTATTGTGTTTTGAATGTATGTTTGTGATGTGCCTAATGTCTTGTGGAAGACTTGTTTTGTTATCACGTTGCAAATATAACAACAATATTCGTAACAGAATGACTTTTTGCACAGAAATGTATGGGTAAAATGCCTCTTTTGTTGATATTCTTCTTGTAGAGTTTATATTTTGCTATTACTTTGCGCTGAAAAGTATTAAAATGCAAAATGTATTGTGCGCTTTTATTACAAGTAGATGGAGGATAGCTTGTGCTAACGTTGGTTCGGGGTAAAATGAAAAATACCGTACAACAGTCTGACTTTTGGGTAAGTCAAGCCCTTGTACGGTAACTTTGGAATTATAGGTTAACTTGTCAACTTGTTCACTAATTCCTCCAACGCATGTTTACTTATACATATAGGCGTATCTTCTCTTTATGTGTGTTTGAAGATTGTGGCAGCGAATTATTGATTAAGTTGCTCCATTTCATCGGCAGACAGTATTTTGTGCGCTTTGCTGAAGCGGTTGCGCTTGTGTGGCGTAACACGCTCGTTGCTGTTGGCAGTCAATGGTGTGTCGTCGGGCAACCTACCGCTTGACAAGCTGTGGACATTGCCTCCGTATTGCCGCCATCGCTCCATGATGCTGATTACATAGTTGTAGGTCTCGTTGCCAATCATGTAGCCATATTTAACAACGGGGTCGCGGTAGTATTGGGCATTACTCAAATTGCGCACGTAGTAGCTCACGTCGCTCCAGTTGTTGGCGTTTCCGCCATGTTTCCGGGCGAGTGATTGGGCGTCGCGTATGTGGCCAAGTCCGCCGTTGTAGGCAGCAAGCACAAATTTGGCACGTTCCTCGGCATCGGCAATGTTGGCAAATTGTTGTTGCAGGTGTCTGATGTGGCGTGCTGCTGTGGTTATATTGTCTTCGGGCGAGAAAAGCCGGGTTGAAGGCAAGCCATATTGTCCGGCAGTGGCAGGCATAATTTGCATCAAGCCACAGGCGCCAGCCCATGATGTGGCATTGGGGTCGAAGCCCGACTCTTGATAACATTGTGCTGCAATGAGTCGCCAGTCCCAGCCTGTATAGCGCGCAGCTGCCTTGAAATAGGCGTCGTAGGTGGATATAATGCCTTTCTCGCGTGAAATGAATGGGGCACGTACCTTGCGGTGTACGATGGTGCGGTTATGCAGCCACGTTCTTTCCGTTTTTTGTGCTTTCACTTCTACGCCATCGCCATACCAATCGTTGAGCGCTTCGGCCAGGTCTTTAGCATCGGGTAGTATGGCCCAACTTGCTCCCGTCTTTGCGTTTTTAGCTCCTGCAGTGGCTATGCCTTGTTTTTGGCAGAAACTGGGGGAAAGCTGATAGGCTATGACGTCAACATCTCCCTTTTTGAGCATTTTTGCCAATTCGGTGCTGTCTGTGGCAAGTTCAACACGTACACCAACTCCCAAGGTGTTAGCAAAATCTTCGGCCAGTGCATATTGCAGACCCATGCCGCGGCCCTGGTAGTCGAAGTATGTGTCGGGGCCGCTGATGGTGCCAATGATGAGTTCGCCGGACTGTGATATGCGGTCGATGTTTACGCCGTCGCTGTGGCTTTTGGCCTTGGCAAAGGCGCCATTGTCGCCCGAGGCCTGACTCGTTTTGTTGTGACAGGCTGTGAACAGAGGCAGCGTGAAAAACAATATGAACAAAAGGCGTGTCATGACAATATTACATTTCAGCTTCCTTCAATCGTTCGGCATTTTCGGCTACGATGAGGTGGTCGATGCAGTCCTGTATGTCGCCGTCCATAAACGCTTGCAGATTGTATATGGTATAGTTTATGCGGTGGTCGGTGATGCGGCCCTGCGGATAATTGTATGTACGGATTTTGGCCGAACGGTCGCCAGTCGAAACGAGCGTTTTGCGGCGGTTGGCTATGTCGTCAACGTACTTTTGGTGCTCTTTGTCGTAGATGAAAGTGCGCAGACGTGCAAGTGCGCGCTCTTTGTTCTTAGGTTGGTCACGGGTTTCGGTGCACTCTATTAAGATTTCCTCTACTTCGCCAGTGTTGGGGTTTTTCCAGTTGTAACGCAAACGAACACCCGATTCTACCTTGTTGACATTCTGACCACCGGCACCGCTTGAGCGGAATGTGTCCCATTTAATTTCGCCTTCGTTGATGACCACATCAAATGCTTCGGCTTCGGGCAATACGGCAACGGTTGCTGCCGAGGTGTGAACACGTCCTTGTGTTTCGGTGGCAGGCACGCGTTGTACGCGGTGTACGCCACTTTCGTACTTCATGGTTCCATACACGTCGGTGCCCGTAATGGAGCAGACAATTTCCTTAAAACCACCTGCGGCTCCCTCGCTGGCACTTGACACTTCAAGTTTCCAGCCCTTACGCTCGCAGTATTTGCTGTACATGCGGAACAAGTCACCGGCAAAAAGTGCGGCCTCGTCGCCACCCGTGCCGCCACGTATTTCGAGAATGGCATTTTTGGCGTCTTCGGGGTCTTTAGGTACGAGCATGAGTTTGATGCGCTCTTCGAGTTCGGGTATGCGTTTCTCGCATTCGGCAACTTCCTCGCGTGCCATATCCTTCATTTCGGCATCAGTCTCGTTGAGTAGCATGTCCTTGCTCTCCTCAAGGTTCGATAGTAAATTGGCGTACTCCTTGCGGGCTGCCATGAGGTCTTCAAGCTCTTTGTATTCTTTGGTCAGTCGCACATAGCGCTTTTGATCGCCAATGACGTTGGGGTCTGTAATAAGTGTGCTGACTTCCTCAAAGCGTGCTTCAAGTCCGTTCAATTTATCTAATAACGTATTCATTTAAGTAGGTGTTCAAAATTATTTTATACAATCAGTAGGTGTTATCTTCACATTGAACGCACGTTCTCGAGGCGCATCTGTCTCCTTCGTCCTCGGTCACATAGCCCGCTATGCTCCCTCACACGAAGGACACATCTGCGTCCCGATAACGCACTTTCAATGTAAAAATAATTTTGAACACCTACTTATTGCGTGCTTTTAACTTGTTGTATTTACGTATAATCCAGTTCGTGATTTTACGCTCTTTCAGTTCTATCCATGACAAACAGGCCCAGCCAAGTGTGGATAAAATACCGGATATGTAATCCCAAATGCCTCGGGGTGCATTGTCTATGGTGATGCGCAGCCAGGAAAATCTTGCTGTTTCGATTGTAGCTGCAATGCAAGCAACTGTGATGATAATGTGTAATACCCGTTTGCGCATGGTCGCTCTTTTTACAAAGAAAGAAGTTCAGAAAGCCGGCAACTTGATTGCTACTGTTGTGTGGGGCAATCATAGTTGCTGGCTTCTTGAACTTCGGGTTGTGTTGTGTCTTAGTAGTTGAACTCGCCAAACTCGCTCTTGATGGTGAGTGAGCGCGGGCCTTCTTCGATATGGCCTACAACTTGTGCATCGATGTTGAAGCTCTTGCTGATGGCAATAACTTTTTCGGCATTTTCGGGACGTACGTAGACTTCGAGTCGGTGTCCCATATTGAACACTTTGTACATTTCTGCCCAGTCGGTGCCGCTTTGCTCTGCAATGGTCTTGAAGAGAGGTGGCACGGGGAACATATTGTCCTTGATGACGCGGCAATTTTCGCCCACAAAGTGCAGAACCTTGGTTTGTGCACCACCTGTGCAGTGTACCATACCATGGATTTCGGGACGCAGTTCGTCGAGCAGTTTCTTCACGACGGGTGCGTATGTACGGGTGGGGGAAAGCACAAGTTTGCCGGCATTGATGGGTGAGCCTTCCACCTTGTCGGTAAGTTTAAGTCCGCCGCTATATACCAATTCTTCGGGTACGGCATGGTCGTAGCTCTCGGGATATTTTTCTGCCAAGTATTTGGCAAACACATCGTGACGGGCTGAGGTGAGTCCGTTAGACCCCATGCCACCATTGTACTCCTTCTCGTAGGTAGCTTGACCACTTGACGAGAGGCCGACGATGACATCGCCCGGACGAATGTTGGCATTGTTGATCACGTCGCTGCGCTTCATGCGGCAAGTTACAGTAGAGTCGACGATGATTGTGCGCACCAGGTCGCCCACATCGGCAGTTTCTCCGCCAGTGGCATAGATGCCTACGCCCATGTCGCGCATCTGCTGCAACAACTCGTCTGTGCCGTTGATGATGGCAGAGATTACTTCACCCGGTATGAGCATTTTGTTGCGGCCAATGGTAGAGCTTACAAGAATGTTGTCAACGGCTCCAACGCAAAGGAGGTCGTCTGTGTTCATAATAAGGGCATCTTGCGCAATGCCTTTCCATACAGAGAGGTCGCCCGTCTCTTTCCAGTACATGTATGCAAGGCTTGATTTGGTGCCGGCACCATCGGCATGCATGATATTGCAATATTCGGGGTCACCACCCAATATGTCGGGAATGATTTTGCAAAAGGCTTGAGGGAATATGCCCTTGTCAATGTTTTTGATGGCGTTATGCACGTCTTCTTTCATGGCGGATACGCCGCGCATCATGTATCGTTGTTTGCTGTCCATGTGAACTGATGAGTATGTATGTTTAGAGTTGTGTGTTAAAATTCTACCTTAGGTGCTTTCTCTGCTCCGGCTTCAGCCTCAAACTGATTCTTTTTGTCAAAGCCAAACATTCCAGCCACGATATTGGCGGGGAAACGGCGCACGCTCACGTTATAGGTTTGAACGGCCGAGTTGTAAATTTGACGACTTTCGTTGATACGATTTTCAGTACCCTCGAGTTGTGCTTGAAGTTCTGAAAAGTTCTCGTTGGCCTTGAGGTTGGGATAATTTTCAGACACCGCCATCAAGCGGCCGAGAGCTTGTGACAATTCGCCTTGTGCGGCTTGATATTGTTTGAGCTTTTCGGGGGTAAGGTTGTCTGAATTTATAGTTACTTGTGTAGCTTTGGCTCGTGCAGCCATTACATTCTCGAGTGTCTCGCTTTCGTGTTTGGCATATCCCTTAACGGTACTTACCAAATTAGGTATGAGGTCGGCACGGCGCTGATATTGCGATTGAATGTTGCCCCATGCAGTGGCCACAGCCTCGTCTTTGGCAATCAGGCCATTGTAGGTGGTCAGTGTGCCGCCTACCATAATAAGAATTAGCACGCCAATCACGAGCAGGGTTATTGTTCCTTTCTTCATATCCGTTTGTTGTTAGTTTGAAAAATGTCTGTTCGTCGTATTTGTTTGTCAAAACCGGCCGCCGCTTCCGCCGCCGCCAAAGGTGCCGCCGCCAAAAGAGCCTCCGATACTTCCTCCACCGAATGACCCTCCACCGCTGCCACCGCCAAACAATATGGGCGGAATGGCGTTGCCGTTGTGTGTGTCGTTTGTGTCGGTATAGTGTGTTGTTTTATTCCCGCACTTGGGACATTGCCAAATGGTACGTATCTTCCAGTCGCTAATAGCATTGGCGCGCACCCTCTGACTGCTGACTTTGCGCATGCGTGTCTTGCATTTAGGGCATCTTGGTGTGCGGTGGGCAAATATGTATGAGATGGCAATAATGAACAGCAATGCGATAATGAAACCTGCAACTGCGGCCGAACTGTCATCGTCGTTTCCATTTTCAGCTGTCAGGGAATTGTCTTTGCGCACATAGCTGTCAATGCGCTTGATTGTGTTGACAATGGCACTGTTCCAATCGCCAACTTTTAGTGCTGGCACCATTACCTGATTTTGAATTCGCCTGCAAATGGCGTCAGGCAGTGCACCTTCGAGCCCGTTGCCGGTAAGTATTTGGTAGCTTCTGTCCTCAGTTGCTAAAATGACAATCAAGCCAGAGCGTTGTTCTTTTGAGCCGATGCCATATTTGCGGCTCAAATCCATACCAAATTGATAGGGGTCATCGCCCTTAAGCTGTTTAACCACCACTACTACAGTTTGAATGCCTTTGTCGCGTTCCAACGCTTGCAGCATGCTGTCTGTGGCTGCAACAGCTGTTGGCGATAGCACACCGTCGGGGTTGCACACATAATGTTGTGCGTTTTGCAAGTGGACCATGGGCAATGTTTCGATGGTCCACTTCTCTGCAAGCGCCATAGTGGTGGCTATGGCTGCAAACATCAGTAGTGTGAAGATTTTGCGTAACATATTTGTGATGGGTGCGGCAAGAACGCCGTATCAAACTCGCTTTGTTGTTTTGTTAAACCGAAACCTATGCAAAGATAGGGTAAATCATTGAGAAATGTACGCTAAATGCCTTACTTTTAATGCAGAAGCGTTGGTTCTGTTCATTTTATGGTGCAAATGTTTGCCTCAGAACTGAATAAGTGAGACCTTTGTACGACTTAAAAGGTTCGGCTCTGTCGCACGGTTCCCGAACTTAGCAACCTTTATAAACTGATGTATAATACACCTGTTCGCATATTCTCACGAGAGAATGCAGCAAGGCATATTTTAAAACAATGAAACAAAATGGATATGTGCAGAAGCAGTATGGTATTAAGACCAAACGTTTCTGCCAAACACTTGATTTGAAAAACGAGCCAGAACTCATTGCCGCATACAAGAAATTGCATGAAGAAGGTCACGTTTGGAGAGAAATCCTCAATGGTATCAAAGAGGTAGGCATTCTCGAAATGGAGATATACCTGTTGGAAAACCGCCTGTTTATGATTGTTGAAACGCCAGAGGATTTTAATTGGGACGAGTCGATGGCAAAACTGGCCAAACTGCCAAAGCAAGAAGAATGGGAGGCACTGACAGGGAAATATCAAAAGACGAAAGACGGTGCCACCTCTTCAGAAAAATGGCAACTTATGGAGCGTATATTCCATCTGTATTAGTGGGGCGCTCATATGGCTTGCCAGGAACTTGTCTCACATAATAGGGCTGACATCTTGCATCAGATATCAGCCCCATCCTTTATCTTTGCTTGCCTTTCCACAGTGTATTCATGCGGTCGCGGCTGCGGTCTTCTGCCTGATTATTGCATGGTTTCCAAAGCACTTCGTCCTTGACCTCATTGGGCAGATATTGTTGTGGCGTAAAGTTTCCCGGGTAATCGTGAGGGTATAAGTAGCCGTCGTGATAGCCAAGTTCCGCCATAAGTTTGGTGGGCGCATTGCGCAAGTGCAGCGGCACGGGCAGATTGCCTGTGCGTTTTACCAACTGCAGGGCGTTGTTAATGCCCATGTACGCCGAGTTGCTTTTGGTGCTGGTGGCCAGATAAACCGTAGCTTCGGCCAAAGGAATGCGCCCTTCAGGCCAGCCGATTTTAGCTACTGCATCAAATGCCGCATTGGCCAGCAGCAGCGCGTTGGGATTGGCAAGTCCGATATCCTCAGAGGCCGAAATGACCAAGCGTCGTGCTATGAATTTGGGATCCTCACCGCCCTCAATCATGCGTGCCAACCAATATAGTGCCGCATCGGGGTCACTGCCTCGAATACTTTTTATGAAGGCCGAAATGATGTCATAATGCATTTCCCCTTCCTTGTCGTAGGCCAATGGGTTTTGTTGCAGACGTTCGGTGATCGTAGCATTGTCAATAACGAGTGGGTCGGCATCAGAGGCAGATGTCACCAAATCGAGTATGCCTAATAGTTTACGGGCATCGCCACCGCTGTATCTGAACAGAGCTTCAGTCTCTTTCACCTCGATATGTCGTTCTTTTAGCACCAAGTCCTTGGTCAGGGCGCGATGTAACAGCACTTCGAGGTCTGCCTTGTCCAAACTCTTTAGCACATACACTTGGCAGCGCGACAAGAGCGGGCGTATGACCTCAAATGAAGGATTTTCGGTGGTGGCGCCAATCAGCGTAATGGCACCAGTTTCAACAGCGGCCAAGAGTGAATCTTGTTGCGACTTTGAAAAGCGGTGAATTTCGTCAATAAACAAAATAGGGCTTTGCTCGCTGAAGAAACGTCCGTTTGTGGCACGGTCTATCACCTCGCGCACCTCTTTCACCCCGCTATTTACAGCTGATAGTGTGTAGAAAGGCGTGTCGAGATGTTGCGCAATGATTTTGGCCAAAGTAGTCTTGCCAACTCCCGGTGGACCCCATAAAATGAATGAAGAAATATGTCCGGAGTCAATCATCTGACGCAGCACAGCACCTGGTCCCACCAGATGCTTTTGACCTATGTAATCGTCGAGCGTTGTAGGGCGCAGACGTTCAGCTAATGGTTTCATTGTTCTATTTCGCTAAGTTCGAGCCATCGCATCGATTTTTCGTCAAGTTCTTCTTCGAGCAAAGGCAGACGTTTACTTTTTTCTGTAAGTTCGTCAACGGACAGTGTGCCAGAGCAAAGACTCGTTTCGATTTCCTTCTTTTCGGTTTCGAGCTTTTCTATGTCCGTTTCAAGCTGCTTGAGTTCTTGCTTTTCCTTGAATGACAATTTGCGTTTCTTTTCGCCGCCCCAAGTGTTTGCTTTTGCATTAGTGTTGGTGGCTTGCTGCTTCTTTGCGGCTTCTCTCTCCTCTTGCTCTTCATGTTCACGCAGCGATTTCCATTCGCGGTATTCTGAATAATTACCAGGAAAATCGTCAATCTTGCCCTCACCGTTAAACACTAACAGATGGTCGACAACCTTGTCCATGAAGTAGCGGTCGTGACTGACTACTATCACACACCCCTTGAAGTCCTGAAGATATTCCTCAAGAATTTGCAGCGTGGCAATATCAAGGTCATTGGTCGGTTCGTCAAGTACCAAGAAGTTGGGGTTCTTCATCAGCACAGTGCATAGTTGCAGGCGTCGGCGCTCACCTCCCGACAATTTGTAAATGTAATCTTGCTGACGGGCTGGTGGAAAGAGAAAATGCGTCAGAAACTGCATGGCTGTCAGGTGTCGGCCATTTCCCAAGTCAATGTATTCGGCATGTTTGCGTACCGCGTCAATAACCTTATCTTGTTCGTTAAAGTCCATGCCGTCTTGTGAGAAGTAGCCAAATCGTACAGTCTCACCCACAACAAAACGGCCTTCATCGGGTTGCTCAAGTCCAAGCAGTAGTTTGATGAATGTGCTTTTGCCGGTACCATTGCCACCCACAATGCCCATCTTTTCGAAACGTGCAAAGTTGTAGTAAAAGTGGTCAAGAATAATCTTCTGCTGCTTTTGGCCGTCTGCACCAGGCACATCGAAAGCTTTGCTCACATATTCAGCCTCAAATATTTTGCTGCCAATGTACCCGCTCTTTACCTCAAGTCGTGCAGCCCTTTCCTCACGCCGTTGCTTGGCACGCTGTTCCAATTCAACAAAAGCCTCTTTGCGATAGCGTGCTTTAGTGCCTCTGGCACAGGGCATGCGGCGCATCCAGTCAAGCTCTTTGCGATACAGGTTGTTGGCGCGTGCTATGTTAGCATTCTGTGCCGTGATGCGTTGCTCGCGTTTTTCGAGATAATACTCATAGTTGCCATCGTAGGTGTAGATAGTCTCATCGTCAAGTTCCAGTATGCGCTGGCACACATTGTCAAGGAAGTAACGGTCGTGTGTCACCATGAGCAGCGCTTTGGTAGTGCGTTGCAAGTAACCCTCCAACCATTCAATCATTGAAAGGTCAAGGTGGTTTGTTGGCTCATCAAGCACCAGCAAATCGGGGTCGGCCAGTAGTACATTAGCAAGAGCTACGCGTTTGAGTTGCCCACCAGACAGCTCTTCTACCGGCTGCGTGAAATTGTTAATGTCGAGTTTCGACAGAATTTGCTTGGCCTTCAGCTCAAAGTCCCAGGCCTCGCGTCGTTCCATTTCGTCTATCAGTTCGCTCAAGCCCGGATTGCCGGGTGTGGCAAGGCATTGTTCGTATTGGCTGATGAGGGTTGACAATTCTCCAGCACGCTGGAAGCAGGCGTCAATCACAGTTGTACCAGGCTCAAACACAGGCGCTTGTTCCAAAATGGCAATGTTGGCATCGCGTTTTGTCACGATAGTTCCCCCGTCATAATCCTCCTTCCCGGCCAAAATGTTCAGCAAAGTACTTTTCCCGGCTCCGTTATGTGCTATGAGTCCGACTTTCTGACCGTCGGCAACCGAGAAACTTATGTCGTTAAAGAGTTCGAGCGCACCAAAGCGTTTAGTCAGGTGCTGAATGTCGAGTAATGGAATCATTGTGTTTGAGAAATAGGGGGGGTAAAAGCTAATATGCACACGCGCTTTCAAGGGTGTTAAGAAAACGCGTGTGCACATCAGCACAATGGGGATTAGCGTTGAGGCTTAGAGTTCATTGGTTACAACGTTGCCCATTTGCATCACGTATGTCAGTTTGAGGTTCTCGTCAAACATCATGAGGTCGGCGTCCTTACCAGCTTCGAGCGAGCCCTTGCGGTCGAACACGCCCATGATTTTGGCCGGAGTTTCGCTGGCCATACGGCAAGCGTCCTCCAATGGAATGTTAGCCATCTGCACGCAGGTGCGGATAAGACGGTCCATTGTGGCGATAGAGCCTGCCAGAGCCGAACGGTCTGCCAATTTGCACACGCCGTCCTCCAATATGACGCGGGGGTCGAAGGCTGCATCGCCTTCAGTTGCAGCGCATGCCAAAGAGTCGGTAATGAGTGCTGTCTTTTCAACGCCCTTGATTTGGTAAATCATGCGCAGCATGACGGGAGGCACGTGAATGCCATCGGCAATCATTTCGACAGTCATGTCCTCAAGCGCAAAAATGCTTTCTACTGTGCCAGGCACCTTAAATTCACGGTTCTTGTAAACCACCGGCATGGCATTGTAGAAGTGTGTGGCATGAGTCATACCAGCATCGTGGCCGGCCACCACGTCCTCGTAAGTGGCGCGTGTGTGGGCTATGGCAGGTAAAACGCCATGTTTGCGGCAGGCGGTGATAAACTCAACCGAGCCGGGGAGTTCGGGCGCCTCGTCCCAACGCTTCAGACACTTGTATTTCTCAAGCAGCGGTTCATACTCTTCAGCCACGGGAGCCTTGATCCACTCGGGAATTTGCGCACCAGCTTGTTTAGGGTTGAAGTACGGACCCTCGAGGTGCAGACCGAGCACGGGGCTATTCTCTTCAGCCATCAATTTGTCACAAGTTTGGCAGGCAGCCTCAATCATGGGCACGGTTGACGATGAAAGTGTGGGGAATATCGAGGTCGTGCCGTGCTTGGCATGGGCGTTGATGGCTACGCGGAAAGCCTCTTCGGTACCCTCCATAAAGTCGCGTCCACCACCGCCGTGGACGTGCATTTCGATGCCGCCAGGCACAATAGTGCAACCCTTCGCATCAATGATTTCGGCACCCTCAACGTGCAAGTCGTTGTTGCTAACGGCTTTGATTTTGTTACCTTCAACAATTACAGAACCGCCCTTGAGCCAACCCTGTGGGGTGAGAATGCGGCCATTAATGATTTGCTTAAGCATGATAGAATTAAAGTTTGATGGGCAGAATGGCTTGGTGTGCGTTACAGGGCAAATATGATATGCTGTTACTACGGGTTAGGTTAAAGCCTCCCTGCCTGAATGATATCAAGTTGATTGTTATAGCGGTGCGTTGGCCGAATTTGTTGACGGACAAATGAACGACGAGTTGTTGTGCCCTTTTGGCCGTGTCCCCCGTCAGTATCACACATTCGCAGGTCGAAAAGAGCAAGGCGTGCCTACTTGTCAGCCTGTTAATATGTTAGCCCGTTAATGCTTAATTCCGCTAACGTCATAGCAAAGGTAAGCATATTTTTCTAACTTTGCACTCAAAATCTAAATAAATGACTACTAAACAACGTGAAGACCGCCGGCTACGTCCTCGTCGCCGGGGTTGGCTTGCGCTCATGCCGCTTGTGTTGCTTGCGCTGCTTATGGCTGTGATGGGCATATTGATGAACGACTTTTCGAGTGTGCCGATGACCATCGTGTTTTTGTTTACAGGTATTGCCTCATTGCTCACATTACGTGGTTACAGTATTGATGAGCGTGTGCGTGCCTTTTCGCATGGTGCCGGCAGCAGCGACCTCTTATTGATGGTATGGATATTTGTGCTTGCAGGCGCTTTTGCTGCATCGGCCAAGGATATGGGCGCGGTAACGGCAACAGTCGATCTGACCATGAGGTGCTTGCCCGGAAACATCTTGCTTGCCGGGCTGTTCCTGGCATCGTGTGTGGTGTCGCTTTGTATAGGCACGTCGGTAGGCACCATCGTGGCACTTGTGCCAATGGCGGCTGAAATGTCGGCAAGCACGGGGGTGTCATTACCCTTTATGGTGGCTATAGTGGTGGGTGGCTCCTTCTTCGGCGATAATCTTTCATTCATATCCGACACGACTGTGGCTGCCACCCGTACCCAGAATTGTACCATGCGCGACAAGTTTCGCACCAATTTCCGCATTGTGCTGCCGGCTGCCATTCTGTGTTTTGGCATTTACGCCTTTATGGGTTTTGAGCAAGGTGTGGTATCAGCCAATGCCCAAGGCACCTTGCATCTTTGGCGAGTGCTGCCTTATGCCGTGGTGCTTGTAGCGGCGTTGTGCGGCATGAACGTTATGATGGTGCTCTGTGTTGGCACGCTTTTAACGGGGGTGGTTGGCATAGCCGAGGGGGCTTACACGCTTTCGGGCTGGTTGCTCTCCATGGCGCATGGCATAACGGGCATGGGCGACTTAATTCTCATCTCCATGATGGCTGGAGGCCTATTGGCGGTTGTGCGTAAGGGTGGGGGAGTCACCTATCTCGTGCGTGTGCTGACCCGCCGTGTGCACTCGCGTCGTGCGGCTGAGTGTTGTATTGCGTCATTGGTTGCCCTTACCAACTGCTGCACAGCCAACAATACCGTGGCCATATTGTCGGTTGGGGCAATAACTAAAGACATCAGTGTGCGCTATGGCGTGGACAAACGTCGCGCGGCAAGCTTGCTCGATATATTCTCATGCGTGGTACAAGGCATTATACCATATGGTGCCCAGTTGCTCATGGCCAGTGGCCTGGCTCTTGTAAGCCCGATGCAGATAATCCCCAATCTTTATTACCCAATGCTGCTGGCATTGTCGGCAATTTTAAGCATAGCCGTAACAGGCAGGAATAAAGGACAAACAAAAAAATAACCACATTATAATAATGAAAAAGAAAAAGCGCAAATTCAAGCGTAGTTTCAAAATCTTTGTAGCAGTAGTCGTAGCCATAGTCGCTTTGCTCTGCATAAGCCGCTGCCGTGGGGGCAGTGAAAATGAAGGCAAATCCTTGTCCGAAAGCCGCATGCCGCATCTGAACGACTCGCTAACTAATGAAAAATCGAATTTCGATGGCGCAGCCGAGATGGACAGTCTCATTGCCAAATATCTCAAGCGTTGGGAGGTGAATGGCGCACAGTTGGCTGTGTCGCGCAACGACTCTCTGGTTTATGCCAAGGGATATGGTTGGGCAGAGAAGGAAAAGAACGACCCCATGCGTCCGTCTAATATTATGCGCATAGCTTCTGTGTCGAAGCTGATTACAGCCACAGGCATTATGAAACTGCAAGAAAAGGGCAAGCTAAAGCTGACCGACCATGTTTTTGGCCCTCAAGGCATATTAAATGATACAGCTTACACCAATGCCATAACCGATAAACGCTATTTCGACATCACAGTTGACGACTTGTTGCGTCACAAAGCCGGCTTTACGCGATATGCGGGCGATCCCGTGTTCTCAACCCGTTATATCATGATGCAGAACCACTTGAGCACACCGCCCGACCATCACACGTTGCTGCAAATTGTGCTCAAGCGTCATTTGGGCTATCAGCCCGGGGGCGACATGCAGAAGTATTGCAATATAGGCTATTTGTTGCTGTCGATGATTATCGAGAAGCGTTCGGGTACAACCTACGAACAGTTCATACAGCGCGAGGTGCTGCAGCCGGCAGGTTGCTTTGGCTTCAAAATAGCCGGCAATTACTATAAAGACCGTCACCCTGGCGAGGTGAAATATTACATGCACAAGGAGGCTGAACCCATTCCTGAGTTTAACAACAGCGGCCGCATGGTGGTTAAGTGCTATGGCGAGAACGACATTACGAGTTCGGCAGGTGCTGGTGCCTGGTGCGCTTCGGCAGCCGAATTATGTCATTTTATTTCGGCCATTGACGGCGATGCGCATTATCCTGACATACTTACAGCGCAGTCGGTGCAGACAATGACCAAGGATATGGGTGAACACCGCTTCTCAATAGGTTGGAATTTCACCCCAACGGGAAAGCCTTGGACGCGCACAGGTACGCTCTCGGGTTCAAGTGCCCTGGTGGTGCGCTACCCCGACACCAACCAGTGTTGGGTGCTGATAACCAACACAAGCACATGGAAAGGCCAGGGGTTCGCCAAAGATACCATGGCCTTGTTTGAAAAACTCCGCCAAAAGTATGGCGCTTCCATGCGTCCGCTGGGTGTAGATTTTGCTTTCACCAAATAGCCTCGCGCGCGTCCGGCATTTTATTGCCATTTTGTCTGCACTCTGCACTAAACGTGGTAAACGTACTGAAAATCAATATGTTTCGGAGTGTAGACAACTTCTGTTTTTATCTACACTCTTGTCTGCACGCAGCTGCATTTGTCTGCACGCAAAGAATGGTGTTGCAGTGTTTATATGCACGTCGTACAACAACCGCAGCACGCCATGGGTTTGCATGCACTATGGCAACGTGAGCCGCAACAAACGATAACGGGAGGTAGTACCGACAGTTCGTCCGACTGTTTGTGCTACCTCCCGTTATTGTTTTTCCTACTTCCCGTTTTTCCTCGCCTTTTGTTGTTGTGTTGTTAATTTGCAGATAATCGTGCAGGCATAGTGCAGACGGAGTGTAGATGGAATGTACCTTTGTCTGCACTCCAAAATGCAATGATAATCAACTGTTTATGCGCGAAAGTGCAGAGTGCAGACAAAAATCGATAGTTTAATTTACTGTTGGTAAAACATGAACTTGCACACACTATACGAAGCAAGGCGGTTAGACAAGTCCTTTATGTGTGCAAAAATGAAAACACTCTGGACTTAGTATGATGCTAAATCCAGAGTGTTATTGATGTGCCTTTTTGGGGGCAGGCACCTAATTTGTAATAAGGAAAGATTATTTTGTGATTTTTGTTGAGGGCTATTGATGGTTCATAATTTGCATTAAGTGGATAAAATGTCTCATATGTTGTGATAATATCTCGTTGTAGTGCCAATATGCTCGCTTTTATAGTTAAATATTGTATAATTGGCGGGGGGGGGTAAAATAAAGTAGTTACTTTTGTCACAGCGATAGTTTAATCAATATTTTATAATTAAAGGTTGCGCCCGACACGTATCAGGGAAATAAAGATGAAAAAGACATTACTTGTTGTTTCAGCACTTTCTGTAGCCTTGGCTTCACAGGCACAAATTCTTAAACCAAAGTCAGAATTGGTTGGTATAGGGGACCCTGCGCCAGTAATGTTCACTTGTGATGGAAAGGGTCGTATGTATAATTACTTAGATACTGGCGAGAAAAGAGTAAAGATCTATGACGAAAATCTTGACGTTGAAAAGGAATTCGATTTGGTTCTGCCTAATGTGGAAACGTATTCAGTGACTAAATATCGCGAACTTTTGTGGAAAAACATGCCTCAATTTGACAAGATGGTGGATCTTGCAGGCTATCCAACTGCAATAGAGAACATGACAGCAGATCAGATACGTCGTGATATGACCGAATTAAACGAATACTACGAGCCGCGAAGACTATTTGGTAAAGAGGCCGTAATAACGGAAACTTCAAGAACCGCTACCTCTGTGTCTTTTGACATAAGTGTAAATAAAGATTCGTTGGAAGTAAGTAGGGATTATAACGGTAAGTTGACAGGTCACTATTACATAGGCAAAATCACATACTCCTTAGTGGATTCTTTGACTTTGAGTGGTGATAGGCAGCAATGCGGCAAATATTCTGGCACATTGAAATATTATGGGCCCTCTCTTACGGGTGCTTGGAAAGAGGCACCAGAGAAAAGTGATGTGCGAAGCTTTGATGTGAGTGCATTATATTTGCGCTACGATGACATGGTGTCACATTATGAATGCAACAATTTCTATATTACACAAAACCTTTTTAATGCTGACAAAGGATATGAGTATGTCGTTCCTATATGCCAACAATCAGTTGAAAGAACAGTTGAAACAGATCTTGATGGTGATGGAGAGGTCGACCAAATAGTGACATGGTATGACTATGCTTGTCCAGGGTTCAAGATAATGCAAGATAATGGAAATGTGGTTGCTACTGTAATGTTTGATGAAGGATATCGTTTTGGTAGCTATTCGATGGGGATGGGTCGAGTCCTCTCTCTTGTTCATTTCGAGAACAAGGATTACATTGTTGCTGAAGTGGAGAAAACTGGGAGCGATGGTAAGACCGAGAGTGCAAGTATATTCTATGCGATAACTCCTGGTGACGCGTCATCTATTAAGGCTGTACGTACTGAACGCACTGGATTAAAAGCAACGCCAGAGTTTGCTCGCAAGAATGAAATGGTTGTCGTGGATTTTAGTACGATAGAAAATGCCAAACTGCTGAGTGTGGTGAATGGTAATGGACAAACAGTAATGCAAACGCCAGTAGCTAATGGTCAGACGTCTTACAGATTGAACACTTCTAACTTGCCAGCTGGTTTGTATGTAGTGAAGGTTGACAATGGCAAACGAATGACTGAAAGTTGTAAAATCGTGGTGAGATAAGTTGCACCACCCATAAATAATTTAAGCCCTTAGTCGTAAGCAAGCGTTAATAGCTGTACTTATGGCTAAGGGCTTTTGTTGAGCTTGGGGCTTATGTGACTTTTGAACAAGTTACTCAAGTTTCGGATTTAACAAGGGCGGGCTGAAGGCCCAATGTTCTTCATAGCCCAGGGCAAGCGAAGCGGCACCCTGGGTATCGCGTAATGGAGCAGTCGC
>ERZ1031933.39-NODE-39-length-28023-cov-11.565146_pt1 | contig 28023 bp, 19 predicted proteins | sample MGYA00517880_ERZ1031933 | MGnify/ENA primary metagenome ERZ1031933 (study PRJEB33719, sample SAMN04261283) | wastewater metagenome | biome: rural village; feature: human; material: feces | host: Homo sapiens | place: El Salvador | collected 2014-01-14 ... | reverse complement strand
GGCGAGATTGCATCTTTGCAATCTCGCCCCTATATATATATTAATTAAGGTGTAGCGTTTCGTTAGTTCTTAAACTTCCGTGGAAACTTACCATCCTGGATTCTGCTGTTCTTGTTTCTCCTCAGCAGTAAGGGCATGTCCGTTCTTCTGTATTCCATCGAGATAAGTCTGAGGAATAGGACGGAGCACCATGTAGTCCTTGATGTTGGCTGCGGCGATAGAGTTGAAAGCACGTGCGCGGGCAACGAGTGTCTTGGTGCGTGCCAGGTCTTGCCAACGCTGGAATTCGCCGCAAAGTTCGCGTGTACGCTCGTTGAGAACTAAGCAGAGCATGCGGTCGTAGGCAGATGTATAGCCGAGCTTGCGGATGACAGCTTCGTCTTCGGCAGGCAGATTGTTGATGTCTGTTATCTTGAGACTTGTAGGAGCTGTGGTTTCGGCTATTCCGTTTGACTCGTAGTATGAACATTCTGCCATATAAGTGTTCTCGCCGTTGTCCTTGTAGCCTGGAGCTCCAGACTTGTAGGCAGCGCCACCATCGACGTGATGCTCACGGTCTTCGCCCTGTTTGTATGCGGCACGGTCGCGCAGCGTGTTGATGTAGCCCAAGGCTTCTTGATATTTGCCCTGGCGAACTAAAGCTTCGGCAGCGATGAGATAAGTTTCGCCCACTCTTGCCAAGATGCCGTCGCGTGTTCCTACACGGTCGGTCACGCTCTCACGATAGCCGTCGATAAACTTGCTCAGTGAGGGATAGAACTGGGTGAAGTCAAGCATCGCATTGTCGCCAGCCTGGTTCTTGTTGGCAGGATAAGCCACAAAGACTGTAGGAATGGTCTTGCCTGTCTTGGAATAGACAACCTCGTCGTTCATTCTAACGTTGGAATATCGTGTGTCGCCAGGCTTGTTGATGACGTACATCACTCCGAGGTCGCCCTTCTTGTAATAAGTGCTGTTCTTTGGGTTGTTGACAGCAGCCTTGGTCTTGAAGCTCTTCCAGAAACGGGAGTCGTTGACTTTGTCGTACACATCGTAAGTGTAGTAGGAAGTGCGCAGACGCTGATACTCACGCTCTCCAGGAATGTCGCGCTTCATGTAAGGCAGATCCTTGTAGATGGAGATGTAGTAAAGGTGAGTCTGGTTGTAGCTGTTGCCTGTATTGCCCGACTTGTCTGCGTTGAACTGGGCTGCGAGGATAATCTCATCAAGCTTCTCGTTGGCTCCGTCAGGACCAGTGTAGTTCCAGAGGTCAGAATAGTTGGGCGCAAGGGCATGGTGGCTGATTACTTCCTGAGCATAGGTGAGACAGTCTTTCAGGTCTTGTTCCTTGTAACTTGCGTTCCAGTCGTCGTTGCGCTCGCTAACTCTTGAAAGCAGTGTTTTGGCAAGGAAGTGGGCAGCGGCATCTTTGGTCATCTGGCCAGTTTTGGTTGCTGTGGCGGGCAACAGTGTGTAAGCCTGTTTCAGGTCTTCCACTATCTGTTTGTAGCAGTCTTCTGCCGAAGCACGTGTAAACTCGCGCTGCGGTGTGGTGCTTGGTGTGAGCTTGAGCGGCACACCGCCAAACTGTGCAACAAGTGTATAGTAGTTGAAGCCACGCAAGAAGTATGCCTCACCTAAATGTTCCATGGTGGCAACACTGGTGAAGCCGCCTTCCTTCACGTTCTGTATGAGGGTATTGGCATTGCTGATGCCTACATACATCTCGTCCCATAGATCTTCGGGCTTGGTAGAGTTGCTTGTTACAGTAGGACCATAGTTTCCGTCGTAGCTGTTCCACGAAGCGTTGGATCCGTCTCCTCCCACTGTGAACTCGTCAACTCCATTCTCTGTGAATGCTATACAGTTTTCTTTGGAAAAATGATAGCGTAAGTTCTCGTAGAGAGCTACCGACAGGTCGGCTACTCCTTCTTCTGTCTTCAGATATTCTGTGTTACGCTTGGTCGTAAGTTCCTCATTGAGGAAATCGCTGCACGAAATAGTACTCATAGAGAGAGTTCCTAATATCAGTGCGTTCAGTATATATTTATTTTTCATTGTTAGTTTCCTTTCTTTTTTAGATTTTTAGAAGTCAAGATTCAAGCCGATGGTCCAGCCGCGGTTCCAGTTGGAAGTATAGGCCTGTGTGGCATCGAGTTCGAGGAACTTCACTGCCGAGTAGATTCTAAATGGATTCTTGGCCTGTACATAAACGCGAAGGTTGCTCACACCGAGATGGCTGATGAGTTCCTTGGGGAATGTGTAGCCGAGCGAGATGTTGCGTACCTTGATGAATCCGCCATCCTTGTAGCCTGCAATTTTGTAGTAGCTGTCGCCGCCACCGATGTTGTAGATAGGCTTCTGGTATTCTGAATGGTGGTTGTTCTCATTGTAGTAGTTGATGGCACGCTGCATGTAGCGTCCGCCCTGCCACTCGCCGCCTGTGCTCACCTTGTAGCCGAATCTGCCGTAGAGCATGAAGCTGAGGTCGAAGCCTTTGTAGGTAAAGGTGTTGGTCATACCCAATATCCAGTGTGGATTGGTGTTTCCTATCACTACGCGGTCGTTGTTAGGATCGATGCGGTTGTCGCCGTTCTGGTCGACGGGGCGAATCATACCTGCCGAGAACTTGTTGCCGTTTTCATTGAACTTGGCCATGAGCTCAGCGTCTTCTGGTTGCCAGATGCCGCCAAACTGATAATCGTACAGCGAGTTGATGGCCTCACCGATGAAGAGGTTGTTGTTGATATCGTCTTCCTTGCCATTGGCGAGCTTGTCGATCTTGTCTTTCTGATAAGAAACATTGAGCGATGTGGTCCAGCTGAAGTCCTTGTTGGTGATGTTGACTGTGTTGAGGGTAATGTCGATACCCTTGTTGGAAGTCTCACCGATGTTTGCCCATGTGTTTTTGTAGCCATTGATAGATGGAATGCTCATCTGCATGAGCAAGTCTTTGGTCTTAGATGTGTAAATATCGATGACACCACCGATGCGTCCTTTAAGGAAGCTGAAATCAATACCGAGGTTCCATTGTGTGGTTTTCTCCCATCCCAAGGCGGTGTTGGCCATTGGCAGGTTTCCGTCAGCAACGATAGGCTCAGAAGGTGCATAACCTGGCTGCAGGCTGCTGCCGAAGGGGTAGAAGAGCGAAGCCACGCCACCCTTGGTCTGGTAGGGATCGATGGCAGAGTTGCCTGTCACACCGACGCCAAGGCGAAGTTTCAACTGGCTGATCCAGCTTACGTCCTTGAGGAAATCTTCTTGTTGCATATTCCAGCCTAAGGCAGCACTGGGGAAGAAAGCCCATTTATGGCCGTCAGCAAGCTGTGAGGCGCCATCCCATCGTCCGCTCAATGTAAGCAGATATTTGTCGGCGAAGCTATAGTTTGCACGTATCATGTAAGAGAGCAACTGGCGTTCTACGAGGTCTGTACCCCAGTCGGAAAGCTGTGAAATCTGCGATTTGTCCAATGCGTTCCACATAGAAGGCTCGTAAGGAATGCCGTTGGCTGCTAAGCTGGAACCTTCCTTGCGGTACTTGGTGGCACTCTCGAGCAGGGTGAGTCCGAGCGAGTGCTGTCCGAAGTCGCGGTTGTAGTAGATCAGGTTGTCCATGGTCCACGATACGTTGGAGTTGTTGGCGTTGGAGGCATGGTTCTGTCCCTGGCTGCTGGTTGACTCCTTGTCGCGGAATGTTCCTGTGCGGCGATAACGGAAGTCAGGACCGAAGTTGAGGCGATAGCGAAGACCATTGAGAGGTTCCCATATTTCGCCCAAGTCTACCTGTGCGTAGAGGCTGGCGATGACGCGGAACATACGGCGCTCGTTGGTACTGTGTTTCCACTCGTCGGCGATATTTCTTACCATATCGTCGCCACCAGGGTTGGTGATACGGTTGCCGTCCTCATCGTAGGGTTGTGCATAGGGGAATTCGCTTGTGGCAGCATAGTAAAGGTTGGATGGCAAGCCCTTGAGCAGCGAACCTTGTGAGCTGGCTGTAGAACCATATTGCTGCAGACCGTAAGAACCATTGATGTTGGCTCCCAGGTTAAACCATTTGGCAGGCTTGGCGTCAACGCTTATCTTGGAAGAGTAGCGGCGATAGCTCTGTCCGCGGATAGTTCCCTTGTTGTCGAGGATTCCGAAAGAAAGATAGCTTTTGATTTTGTCGTTTCCTCCGCTCACGCTGAGTGTGTGTTCGTGGGTAATACCGGTTTGTGTTACCATGTCCTGCCAGTCGAATGTTGGCACTTTAGAGCCGTCCCATGTTCCGCCTTCCCATCCTTTCATAATATTGTTCCATGCTGTAGGGTCGGCCTCAGCCTTGAATATCTCACGGTCGTTCTCTATCGTAGGTTGGTCGGCACGTGGATATCTGTCAGGGTTCAGATAGTAGTACGACCATCTGCGCCATTCTATGTATTCTGCCGAGTTCATCTGTCGTGAGTAGTCTTCGAGAGTTTCGAAGGTCATGGTGCCGTTGTAGCTCACTTTGGCTTTGCCCGATTCGCCCTGCTTGGTAGTAACGAGCACAACACCGTTGGCTCCACGGCTACCATAGATGGCTGTGGCTGAGGCATCTTTCAGAATGTCGATGCTCTGGATGTCGCGAGGGTTGATGGTCTCAATGCCGCTTTCCGACATCAGTGGAATTCCGTCCACCACATACAATGGTGAGTTCTGGGCATTGATGGAGCGCACACCACGCACGGTGATGTTGCCGATTTCTCCTGGTCGCTCGTTGCTTGTGATGTCCACACCGGCAGCCTTGCCCTGCATGGCTTCAAGGGCGTTGCCCACAGGTCGCTCGTTCATCTCTTTCTCTCCCACGCGGATGAGGGCACCTGTTACGTCGCTCTTGCGCTGAACTCCGTAACCTACCACAACCACCTCGTTGAGGTTCAGTTCGTCTGGCTGCATCTGAGCCGTGCCTCCTGCTCGTATAATCTGGTCTTTGTATCCAGTGTAGGTGATTTTAAGTTGTGTGCCTTTAGCCACACGTAATGAGTAATTACCGTCAATGTCGGTCACGGTTCCTGAGTTGCCTTTCAGCACGCGCACGGTTACGCCAATAAGAGGCTCACCATTTTCATCGATGATGCGGCCTGTGGTGATATTGTCTTGTTGTACACTAATGTTGGCATTCTGCATTCCGCTTGCTTGTATGGCAATCGGTGCAGGGAAAAGAAGTCCTGTGGCAAGAGCCAGTGTCGATGTAACACGCATCATGTTGCTGTTGCATCTGTTTCTCTGTTTACACTTCATTTGCTTGTTGTTAGGTTTAGGTGAAATAATTATGTTGAATGCTTCCTTCAGAAAGAAGTATCGTTTTAGCTATAGTTTCTAATTGCGTACAAAAGTAGTTTAAAAGAACTTGATTTAGCTTGATTTTCTGACATATCACCCTTATTTTTTGATAATGTTACTCAACTTTCGCAAATGGGGAAGTTATAGAACATGCGAAATTTGAGTAAAAACAAGTTAGGGCGAGATTGCATCTTTGCAGTCTCGCCCCTATATATAATAAGGTGTACAAAATATCAAAAATAGTGTAGGTTGTAGATTTTTAGGACAGTCAAGACTTAAATCCTCTTCCGGTTAAAACATGTTATACATAGCGAGATTGCAGCCAGGATAGCTCCCACAGCGCACACTCCCGTCCATGCATGGTGTGTCCATGCCAATCCGGCACAATAGGTGCCAAAGGAACCGCCTATAAAATAGGTAGTCATAAATATGGTGTTGGCTCTGTTGGAGGCTTGAGGCATCTCCTGAATGCAGCCACTCTGATTGCTTAGTTGCAGACATTGCAAGCCTATATCTACCAAGATGATGGCTACAACAAGTCCCAAGAATGTGTCGCCAAACAGACAGGCCGCAGCCCACGCCACAAGCTGCAGGCATGCACCATAAATACTCATCTTTCTGATGCCCCAGCGATTCACAAGTTTGCCCACACCGCTTGCCGCAATAGCCCCGGCTATGCCGCACAGTCCCAACGTTCCTACCATTTCGCTGCCAGAAAAGAACGGAGCTTGTGCCAATCGAAAGGCAAGGCACGACCAAATGGCCATCATGCTGCCAAAACTAAAGGCGGCACGCATGGCATAAAGGCGTATGCGTCCATTGCTCCTCACAATATTGAATACGCTGGCCATCAAGCCCCTATATGTGCCCACATAGTTGCTCTTTATCTGTGGCATAATCTTGAGCGTAAGAGCCATGCACAGCACCATCACAAAAGCTGCGATGAAGAACATTTCGCGCCAACCCAACCATTCGCCAACATAACCGCTAACCACTCTCGATGCGAGAATGCCGGTTAGCAATCCTGACAGAACGACACCCATATTCCTGCTTTTGTTTTTTTTCTCGGAATATTGTCCTGCAATCGGTATGAAAAATTGTGGAATAACGGAACAGGCTCCCAACAATAGGGAGGCTCCCCAAATAAGCCACACCTTGTGGGCAACAGCAATGACTATGGCCATCATGGCTGCTACGGTCATGTTCACAACAATTATGCGACGGCGTGAGTAGAGGTCGCCCATAGGGATAAGGAAGCACAACCCAAGTGCATAGCCTGTTTGTGTGACAACGGTTATGAGGTTCGCCTCATGCTGGCTCACTCCTATGTCGTGACGTATCATTTCCAAAAGAGGCTGGTTGTAATAGCAATTAGCCACGGTCAATCCCGCTATAACGGCCATTGCGAGCAACAAACTGCGCTCTATGCCTTCATTTTCTTTAAGTTGTTTCACCCTAATTGACGCAACACTATATTTTTATCTATTTTATAAGCACCCTGAGCAACCATATGTTGCTCGGATTGGACCATGTCAGAAATTTCGCTTGTCTTCGTGTTGCAATAAAAAGCCCAATAAAACTCTGAATGGTATGGCAAAAGTACAAATAAAATCCGAGAATCTCACTCCTTTAGGAGGCTTTTTTGATGATGGAACAATTAAGTGACGGTCAAGAGTATGATTTTGGTCATCAGCTCATTGAGGCGTATAATAATCCAAAGTTGCCAAACAGGCTGCACGGGCTGTAGGCAGGTTTGAGAAAGGTAAGAAAATAAAAATAGGAGGAAAACAGATCTGTTTTCCTCCTATTGGATAGAGTTATCTCAGACTGAGAGATTACAATGTAGACTTGATGGTCTGTGTGTTGCTTCCCTGTGTCAGCTTGAATACATACACGCCGTGGGGCAGGCTTGACAGACTGATGGTCTCGCCGTTGCTTTTGATAGGTGCAGAATACATCAACTGACCAGTGAGGTTGTAGACGGCTACACGAGCCTGACCCTTGTCGCTGCCAATGTAGAATGTGGCGGTGCGAGCCTGGCGGTCGGTTATGATGCGGTACATAGACTCAGTGGTCTTGACATCATCGATGCCTGTTGTGCCGAGCAGTTGCTTCAGACCCTTGATGGCATTGATACGGCCATAGCCCCATGTGTTGTTGGGGAAGATTTGTCCTGTTGGCATATAATCGTCATTCTGGACAGCTGTGTTGCCGATGACTTCGAGCACCTGTTTAGGTGTCAGGTTGGGGTTGGCCTGCAGCCAGAGAGCTACGCAGCCTGCCACGTAAGGCGAAGCCATAGAAGTACCTACGTCGTTGGTATAGAGATCGTTGCCAGTGCGGGCAATGACATTGGTGTCGTCGCTCCATCCTGAGCAATATCTTGAACCTGCTGACACGATGATGCAGCCAGGAGCTGTTATGTCGGGTTTGACGCGACCATCGGCAGTAGGACCGTAGCTTGAGAAGGCGGAGTGCTCCAGGAACTTACCCGTCAGCTCCTCGTTGAGGCCGTAAGCATTTTGTGTGCCCTGCAAATTGATGGGCTGGTACTGTACCTTCGAGTTGAACGAACCTACAGAGATGACATCAGGACTCTCGCCGCCCAGCTCGCCTACTGTGCAGTTGGTGTCGCCGTCGGTCCAGCCACGCTTTTTGAAGCTGGTGAACTCGCCAGAGGCGGCATTGTTCCACATGTGTACGGTTTTGCCAGCCTCGCCAGTCACCACAACACCGATGGCAAAGCCAGTGTTGATGGAAGTGGCACGGCTCATGAGCAGCACGTTGGTGCGACCGTTGACAGGGTTTTCCTGGAGCGACAAACCTACTTGAACTACCACGCCACTGCCGTCGGGGGCAACCCAGTTCACTTCTTTCGTACCATCGTTGGAAACTTCGTCAGAAGATGCGATAATCTTACCGTTGAGTGTGTTTACGACAACAGCCTTAACGGAAATTTTTGAGTTCTTCTCGGCCCAGATGTCGACGTAAGCCTGCTTGTAGGAACTGTTGGCCTGTCCGCTGCCATAGGCAAACATGGTTTTCATTTGCTTGTTGGCAGCGGTAAAGGTCTTGCTGGCGTGCAGTTTGTCAAGGCCTTCGTTGCCTGCGGCACCAACGATGATGCGGCCCGGACCAACCAGGTTGGCAAACGAGAGATCGGTGTCGGAGCTGCCGTCGTGAGGACCCATGTGTGAGCCGAGGCTGATGTTGACAACAGCAGGCTTTCCTACACTCTTGGCATAGTCGAACACATACTTGATTCCATCTACAATCTGTGCATTGGTGGTCTTGAAGCTCACGAACACGAGGTCGGCATCGGGAGCCACTCCGTAGTAAGGTGTGCTCTTGTCGCTGCCCGAGGCAATGCCCGATACGTGGGTGGCATGGAAGCCACTGGTCAGGTCATATTTTGCAGCTCTTATCTCGGCTGTGGTTTTGTATTCAGCTCCATAGCCGAAACCTTCGGGAGCATTGCCAGTGCCGTGCTGATCCCATACGCGCTTGATGCGAGTGTCGCTCTTGTCGGCATTGAGAAAGTCTACATGGTCGTACTGGAATCCGTTGTCCACGATACCGATGACTACGCCTTTGCCGGTGTAGGGACCGTTATTCTCTGTCATTTGGTGACATTCGTCTACGCCCAACAGTTTGCGGGCGTTGTCCATCAGCAGTTTGGCCTCAGTACCTACCGAAACCGAAACAACCTCATCGAGATTGGAAATAGGTTCGATGGCAGACAGGGGCATGTCGGCAGTGACGAGTGTCTCGCTGATGCGCGAGTTCACTTTGGCTCCCAGAGCCTCTATTTTGGCAATGGCATCCTGCGACTTGACGGTGATGAATGCGCTGACAGTCTGTGGGGTAGCATTTGCAGCCTTGGCTTTCTTCTGTGCTGTTCTTGCTTCGTGAAGCATCATGCTTGTGCTTGGCGACAGCTTCTGCGCAAAGCTGAAACTGCCGACAAGCAGGAATGATGCCATAAGAATGGTTTTCTTATTCATTTCTTAATTCTTACTTTTTCTTTTTAATCTGTTTATTAGTATGCTTCTACTGCTCCGTTGTAATTGAATACCAAACGCTCCTTGTTGCCTGCACCATTTGGTGTATTTTTGTTGGTATAAGTGTTGACAACATCCAGTGAGATTTCATAGTTGCCGGCAGCGTCTTTCTTGATGGATAATGTACCGTTGTCTGGAGTGTTGTTAAATCCACCATATTTGGCATCGGGAGAATACAACTGTACGTCTGAGTATTTCACCTGGAAGTTGTCGCCGTCTTTCAGCTCAGCCAAGTTGATGGTTCCGGCATTGATAAACTTCTCATCTACCTGCAGTGTTACCTTTTCGCTGCTGAATTTGCTTGAGAACTTGCCGCCATAAAGGTAGAATGTGTAGATGTTGCTCTTTTGCTTAAGAAGCACCTTGCAGATGTCCTGGTTTATAAGGATGCTTCCGTCAGGGTTGTACAACTTGTAGCTGTTGCTTACCACAGCAGGAGTCATTCCGTCGAGGCTCTCTACGGAAGTGGTTGCACCGTAATACTCCAACTCGATGGTACGGTTGTCATCGAAGGTGGCGTTGATCTTGATGTAGAGCTTGCCGTCCTTGTCCTTTGCGGTGGTGATAGTGCCGGCCTTAACCTTCTCGTAGGTGACGCGTGTGGCGTAGTCGATGTACTTCAGGGTGTAGCTGTCGGCATCGGTAGCCAGGTCGATGGTTCCATTGTAGAGCTTGGAAGCCGAGATGCTTACTGCAACGCCAATCTTGCCAGCCAGCAAACCGTCGGCTGTGGTAGCCTCGACATCACCGAAGGCGAAGGTTGTTGCCGCACCTACAGTGGCTGGGTTGAGCACGAGGGCAGAAGCAACGTTATAGGTCTTCACGTCGTTCACATTAGTTGTCTTGATGCTGTTGGTGGCAGTGTAAATCTGGGTGAACGCGCTGTTGGTCCACTTGCAACGCAGGTCGCTGTAGTCGGCAGTCTCAGCCTCAAGTGTGATGGTGACGTTCTTCTTGCTCTTGTCGAATTTAGCCTGGAGCGTACCAGTCAGCTTAGGAGTCTCGCCATTGTAAGCCACCTTTACGTCCTGAGCGTTGTCAGAGCCAAGCGTAATCTCATGACCCATGAGACTCTGTGGAATGGTCAGCTCGAATACAGGTTTTGTGTCGCTGTCGCTGCCATAGAGCGCAAACACGTATGAGCCGTTGGCATCCAGCTTGGTTACCTTGCTGAGATCCTTTACGTCGTCGTTGTATGCCCACTGGTTTCTGAGGGTTGCGAGAGCCTCGTCGGTAAAGGTGACGTTCTCTATGCTGTTTACCTTATATACTTTGGTTGTGCCGTCCTTCTGGTGAACGGTCATCACGCGTCTTGTCTGTGCGAATGTGGGGAGCACTGTTGCGAGACAGAGTGCTGCTGTAGCTATATACTTTTTCATTTCTTTACGATTTTTGTGGTTTTGTTGTTTGATTTTACGATATAGATGCCGCTTGGCAGGTTGGCGATGCTGGCAGCCTTGGTGCCGTCGATGGTCTGCATGAGTTGTCCACCAACAGAGTATATTTCGGTCTTGCCGGTAAAGTCGGCCTTGATGCCTTCGATGCCAGTGATGGAAGATGGTTCGTAATTGTATTCCATCTCCTTGTCGAACTCGCCCGTAATCTGGAAGCCTTTGCCGTCGAAGAGGTTGATGACGAACTTGTAGTGTGTGTTGTCGGTCTTGCTTACGCCCACGGTTCCTGAGTAGACTGTTGCCCACTTGTCAACTACCCATGGCAAGCGGGTGGCAGGGTCTGGGTTCTTGCGGAAGTGATGGTAGCGTGTGCCTGTGCGCTCGCCGTTGTTATAGAAGTAGCCGCGGGTCATCATGAATGGAGCATACATATTGGTCCACAGATGGCTTTCCTCCATGAGGGTGTATGTGCCTTCGGGAAGATACTGGCTGCCTTCGGCTGCCTGGAATTCCATGCGCAGCAGATCCTGGTCACCAGTATAGTCTTGGTCGTCCTTGCCGCTTGGCGAACCGAGGTCGACAGAGAATACCTGAACACCGTTCTGCACGCCGAGCGAGTAGATGCGTGACTTCTCCACGCGGTCGAACTTGAGATGTACATCCTCCTCGAGGTTGGAGTCAACGTCCTTGTCGTCTTTCTCCGACTGATCGTAGTAGATGAACGAGATGCCCTTGGCTGTGCCTGTCACCTTGTGTCCGCGGTCGGTGGTGCAGTCTACGGTAATGTCGAAGGTTCCCTCTTTCTCGCCGTCGGCGATGGTGATGGTTCCGTTGGTGATGTAGCAGTAGTCGTAGTCGGTGTCCATTCCTGTCACGGCCTTGCGGCGCTTCACGTAGGTTCCCATTACGACAGTCATGCCGTTGTAGTCGATTTCCATACCTGGGAAGAAAGTGCCTACCTTGAAATTGCGTGCTACGGTATAGGTGCCTGGCACGACAGTAGCGGTCTTAGGGTCGCCAAAGAGACGGTTGTAGAGGTTGATGACGAGGTCGTGTCCCTTGCCTGTCATTCCGCCAGTCTGGGTGTCGTACTCTCCGTCGTAGAGGTTGAGCACCATGTTGCCGGTCTTAGAATCCATGAGGTTGCCGTAATAGTAGCCGATACCGCCATGGAAAGTGGTGTTGATGTCTGTCGAAATCTGAGGATATACATCAGAGCTTCCCGCTGACATATTGTTGAATACCATATCGCCGACGTACGAATACTGTGTTCCATTGGCATCGCTGAACGAGAGCGTGTAGGTTACGATTCCTTCGTTCTCTGCCTTGCTCACGGTGATGTCGTTTGCTATGTCCACAACGCCGTCGCTGTTACCCTTGTCGTCGAAGTTCTCCACGTAAGTAAGATCGGGATTGTAGTACAAGTTGCCTTCAGAGGCAGCGAAGGTTCCTGCAGGCAGGTCGATGCCTGTTCCTTCTGGCGCATAAAGGTCAAGCTCGGCTACAGTAGCGTTTTTGGCATTGATCTGTCCTTCGTTGACATTGTAGCTTACATCTTCCTTGTCCGAAAGAACCAAGTAGTAGTTTTCGTATCCTTCTGCTCCTGAGCCGGCAGCAGGATAATAAGCCAGCAGCACACTGTTGTTGATATTGGTGACAGCCTGTGCGGCTGCGGCAGCTTTTCTTTTGCCTGCTACGGCAGCGTCAGCACCACGCTTCTTGATGAGCTGAAAGGTAACGCGCTTCTTGACTGTTTTCTGCTGTGCCAGAACAGGCATGGCTATGAAGGCAAGAAGGCATGTGAATAAAAGTAAAGTTTTCTTCATTATTTCTTGATGATTTTAAAGGAATGTTCGTTGGTCAGATTCAGAATGTACACACCCGGTGCGTAAGAGGCAACATTGATGGCAGCGTTTCCGCCGCTTACTTTCTGTCGCTGTAGCAGTTTGCCGTTGGCATCGTAGAGCACAGCTTCGCCTGCCGCAGAACCGCTGATGCGGATCGTGGCGTTGTCGGTGTAACTAAAACTCATGGTGGATGTGTTTACCTTTTCCTCAATGCCTGTGGAAATGGCTGTGAAATAAAACTCGGTTACATCGCTCTGAGGATAGTCGGTGGAAATCTCATCGGATGTAATCTGCAACTTGTCTTCGGAAAAAGCGATGACGGGTCGCGTACTTAATTTGAACTCTGCCGTCTTGGAGTCGGCCATCTTTAAAACCAAGAATTCTGCTTGCTCAGTCTCGGCTGCATGAATAAGCCCAAATGGGGGGGCAAAACAGCAGAGTAGAGCAAGGCTCAAAACTCTCTTTTTCATGTTGATAATCTCTTTAGAGGGACAATTAATAGTATAAGTATTCTCTATGTGAACATTGTTTTGTCTTTCGTCTCACCCTCGTACATATTAACGAATGTCAAATAAATGTGCTGCAAAGGTAGTTAAATCTTTTAAAACATGCAAGAAAATACAGGAAAAATTGTATTTCTTGTACCTGATTATCTTACGTTTTGTTATAAAACGCATGTTTATTGTAATGAAATGAAGATGATCGTGCTACAAAAGCGAGGTGGCGTGACAAAACAATAGATATGGATGAATTGTGTCTGTTGCTGTGTTGTAAAAACAAATTAGGGGCGAGACTGCTAAGTGCAGTTCGCCCCTATATATATATTGTTCTTAAGTAACTTCTCTAACTTCCCCGAGCAGCTTCGGCTCCTCAGCTTATTTCTTGTCGTAGGCGTGGACGGGATAGTCGATGGTGTAGTGGAGACCACGGCTCTCTTTGCGTTCTATCGCCATGCGGGTGATGAGATAACCCACGTTGATCATGTTGCGAAGCTCGCAGAGCTCCTTGCTTACCTTGACACGCTTGAAAAGGTTCTCGGTCTCCTCGTACAGCAGGTCGAGTCGGTCCCAGGCACGTTTCAGTCGGAGGTCGCTGCGCACGATGCCCACGTAGTTGCTCATGCATTCGCCCACTTCCTTGACGCTCTGTGTGATGAGCACTTTCTCCTCGTTGGTCAGTGTTCCCTCATCGTTCCATTCAGGCACCTTCTCGTTGAAGTCGTACTCGTCGACATGCTCGATGCTGTGCTTGGCAGCTGTGTCGGCATAGACCACAGCCTCGATGAGCGAGTTGCTTGCCAGACGGTTGCCGCCGTGCAGACCCGTGCACGAACATTCGCCCAGAGCATACAGGCGGTTGATGCTCGAACAGCCGTTGAGGTCGACCTTGATGCCGCCGCACATATAGTGGGCTGCCGGACGTACGGGAATGTAGTCTTTGGTGATGTCGATGCCGATGCTCAGGCACTTGGCATAGATATTGGGGAAGTGGTGCTTGGTCTCTTCGGGATTCTTGTGAGTGACGTCGAGGCATACGTGGTCGAGTCCGTGCTTCTTCATCTCCTTGTCGATGGCACGTGCCACGATGTCGCGTGGAGCCAGACTCAGTCGCTTGTCGTATTTCTCCATGAAGCTCTCGCCGTTGGGCAGGCGCAGGATGCCGCCATAGCCACGCATGGCTTCGGTGATGAGGAAGGCAGGATGAGTCTCGCCTGGGTGGAAGAGGGCTGTGGGGTGGAACTGTACGAACTCCATGTCGGCCACTGTTCCCTTGGCACGATAGACCATAGCCTCGCCGTCGCCCGTGGCGATCACGGGATTGGTAGTGGTCTGATAGACAGCTCCGCAGCCGCCTGTGCACATCACTGTCACCTTGCTCAGATAGGTGTCCACCTTTTGGGTCTCGGGGTTGAGCACATAGGCTCCGTAGCAGTTGATGTAAGGAGTGCGACGTGTGACGCGTGCGCCTAAGTGGTGCTGTGTGATAATCTCGACAGCGAAATGGTTTTCCTTGATGTCGATGTCAGGATTGCTGCGCACGGCTTCCATCAGTCCGCGCTGAATCTCGGCTCCCGTGTCGTCGGCATGGTGCAGGATGCGGAACTCGCTGTGTCCTCCCTCGCGGTGAAGGTCGAACTTGCCGTCCTGCTGCTTGTCGAAATTGACACCCCACTGCACCAGCTCCTTGATCTGCTCGGGTGCCTTGGTGACAACCTGCTGCACGGCTTTGTAGTCGCTGATGTAGTCGCCAGCAATCATTGTATCCTGGATGTGTTTGTCGAAGTTGTCCACTTCGAGATTTGTGACTGAGGCGACGCCTCCCTGTGCGAATGATGTGTTGGCTTCGTCGAGCGATGTCTTGCAGATCATGCACACTTTACCTTTATGCGCTCTGGCCACTTTCAGGGCGTAACTCATACCGGCAACTCCTGCACCGATAATCAGAAAATCATACTTATAAACCATTGAGTTTACTTTAAACTAATTAATGGATTTTATCCTAATTGTTTGCAAAAGTAATAATTTATCTTTAAAGTGAGCATTAAAAGCCATATTTTTTGTAATTTTGCAGTGTTTTTTTGTAGAAAAGGATAATGAGAGACAGAACATTTCATAAGCGTATCACGCTTCCAGTGCGTTTGGGCATGGGGCTTTTCACGGCTTTGGCCGTATATTTCTTTTGGGTCAAGACGGCTATTCTGGGCATCTTGGTGGCTATAGTCATCGTGGGAATGATAGAGCGCATTCTGCATACCACGTACACCATCCGCCGTGTTAAACCCATCGACCGCGACGAGGAGATGGACTTCCTTATCATCGACGAGGGACGTTTCTCCACAAACCGCAATGTGCCGTTGTGCGATGTGGTGAGGGTGGAGAGCATACGGTGCTTCTTCGGCCTCGACCATTGCCTGCTCATCGAATACGGAGCTGGCAACATGGTGACGGTTCAGCCCGACAACGAGGAGGGAATGAAAAAGGCAATAGAGGAGAGAATTGGGGGAAGTTTATGAAGGAGTTAAGGAGTTAAGAAGTTGAGGAGTTAAGACAACGGCTTTTGTGGAGTTGGAATTTAACGTGAAACATTTCCTCAAGGCATTTGTCTTAACTCCTCAGCGACCGCAGGGAGCGATAACTCCTTAACTCCTGAAAAAAAATAAAAAGAACATTACAAGGTAAAAAAATGAAATACAGATATATTTGGTTGCTCTGCATGGTGGCGATGCTTTCGCTTCCTGTAGGAGCACAGAACGTGAAGAAGAGCGCTGCGCCCTTGATGGCGGGCGAGGAGGAAGTAGTAGAGGACAGGGACGAAAGCGAGGCGGCGGCAGACACACTCTGTGCCGACTCCATAGCAGCCGACTCGTTGGCTGTCGATTCCATCACAGCCGGCGGCTTGCGCCTGCCTTGGCCCGAAAATGTAAGGCACGGGCTCGACCGTCTCTTACAGAACGATATGTTCGAGACTTCGCAGGTTGCCATCATGGTGTGGGACTTGCAGGCCGACTCGTGCATCTATCGCCATCGCGAGCGTCAGCTCATGCGTCCTGCCAGCACGATGAAGCTGCTCACAGCCATCACAGCCCTCGACAGGTTGGGCGGCTCTTATCAGTTTAAGACGCAGCTCAAGTACACGGGCAAGATAGAGGAGGGTGTGCTCCAGGGCGACGTGTACTGCGTGGGCGGCATGGATCCGCGATTCAACAACGACGACATGCGGGCTTTTGTGAGCAGTCTGCAGGACATGGGTGTCGACACCATCCGTGGCAGCATCTATGCCGACCGCTCGATGAAAGACGCCGATCTCTTAGGCGAGGGCTGGTGCTGGGACGACGACAATCCTGTGCTTTCGCCTTTGGTCTTTGCCCGAAAGGACGGGTTTATGGATCGTTTCGTCGACAGGCTGAAGGATGCAGGCATCGTGCTCGAGACCGACACGCCTCAGGTGAAACGCTGTCCTGAGAGCGCCTTTTCGGTGTGCACGCGCTTCCACACCATGGATCAGATCATGCACAAGATGATGAAGGAAAGCGACAATCTCTATGCCGAGAGTATGTATTATCAGATAGCCGCCTCTACGGGCAACCGTCCTGCCAGCGCCAAGAGTGCGCGCAGCGTGGAGCGACAGCTCTTGCGCAAGCTTGGACTGGATGCCTCGCGCTGCAGGTTGGCCGACGGCTCGGGCCTCTCGCTCTACAATTATCTCAGTGCCGAACTGGAATGTCAGCTCCTGCGTTATGCTTATCGCAACGAGAACATTTATCCTCATCTTCGTCCCTCGCTGCCCATTGCCGGCATCGACGGTACGCTGAGGAAGCGAATGCGTGGCACTTCGGCAAGCGGCAACGTGCGGGCCAAGACGGGCACGCTGACAGGCATCATCACTCTTGCCGGCTATTGTACGGCAGCCAACGGGCACGACCTGTGTTTCGTCATTCTCAACAATGGCATCATGCATGCCGTCAATGCCCGCCGTTTTCAGGACAGGGTGTGCGCATTGCTGTGCCAGCCGTGAGTTTTTTAAAGGTAAAAAAGTAAAAAGGTAAAAAAGTAAAAAAGTAAAAAGGTAAAAAAGTAAAAAGGTAAGTAAGAACTTGCTGAAGTTCAATAAGTAAATAAAAGCGAGTGGATATGGTGTCGAATACAACTTTTTCTTATGCGATTCTTTCATGGTTTCGCGATAACGGCAGGGCTTTGCCTTGGCGCGACACCACCGACCCTTACCCCATCTGGCTGAGCGAGGTGATATTGCAGCAGACGCGTATCGCCCAGGGATGGGAATATTGGGAGCGGTTCATGCGCCAGTTTCCCACTGTCGAGGCTTTGGCTGCGGCGAGCGAGGACGAGGTGCTGAGGCTCTGGCAGGGCTTGGGCTACTATTCGCGTGCCCGCAACCTGCATGCCGCCGCCCGTCAGATAGTCGCATTGGGACAGTTTCCCTCCACGCTCGAAGGCATCAGACAGCTGAAGGGAGTGGGCGACTACACCGCAGCAGCCATTGCCTCCTTTGCTTTCGGCATCAGGGCGGCAGTGGTGGACGGCAACGTGTATCGAGTGCTGTCGCGCCACTTTGGCATCTCCACCCCCATCAACTCCACGCAGGGCAAGAAGGAGTTTGCTGCTTTGGCTCAGTCGCTCCTGCCTCCTTCCGAGGTCTCGGCCTACAATCAGGGCATCATGGATTTTGGTGCCTTGCAGTGCACGCCTCTGTCGCCCCGTTGTTCCGATTGTCCGCTGATGGAGAGCTGTGAGGCTTTCCGCACGGGCAGGGTAGAGGAGTTGCCCGTGAAGCAACGCAAGCTTCAGATCAAGACGCGCCGTCTCGCCTATATATATATAAGGTGTAAGGAGCCGTCTTCCTCGCAGGCGTTTACCGCCATCCATCGCAGGGGCGAGGGCGACATCTGGCAGGGGCTGTGGGAGCCTTTCAATGCCTCGCTTCCCGACGGCACCCGTGCTACCACGCCTGCTGAGTTATTGCAGCAGTTGGACTGCGGTGCGCCTGATGCACATCTTCGTCTTCTGTCGCAGGGTGTGAAGCATGTTCTCACCCATCGCATTCTTCTTGCCGACTTCTATCTTCTCGAGGTTTCTCGTCGTCCTCTCCTTCCTCCCGATTACATCTGGATTCCCGAGTCGGAAATAGACTGTTATGGTGTTCCCCGCCTCATAGAGAAGATGCTGAGCGAGGTTCATGGGAGATGTTGAGGAAATGTTCCATTTCCCCTATTTGTTCGTGAGAAATAGTCTATTTTTCGCTTTTCTATTACAAAAAGATGAATATTTCTGTAAAGGCTTGCTTGTTTGCTTTATTATGCTTAATTTTGCATTCGTATAAGAAGCAGATAGTAGCCTTGCGCAAACACGAAACCCTTAATAAAGAGTGAAATACGCCTCGTAGGTGTTGTCTGCTTTCACACGTAGCACGAAACAAAGACTAATTAAAATATTAATTCTTACGTTTATGAAACAACATTTACGCTTTTTATTTACGCTCCTCTTGGCGATAGTCTGTGGGGGGGCAATGTTTGGACAGACGACTGTTACAGATGAGCTAACACCAGGTTCTTGGGATATAACTGGCCAAAATAATTATTCCCAGAAAAAAACAATTACTTTATCTTCTGGTGTATCTTATAGTGGTTATTTTTTCGCTAATAAAAATGGAAACATGACCCCAAATTTGCGACTCCAGATAAAGGAAGATTTTCAAAAGTCTAAACGAACAGGGTTTTATACGACAGCTTCCAGCAAGGTAGCTAAGAAAATCACTATTAGTTTGGCAAGCGATCATTCTGCTAATACTACACTTCAGGTTTATGGTAGCAATACCGCTTATACTTCGGCAGAAGACATATTCGATAGCGAAAAATGTGGAACGCTATTAGGAGAAATTACTAAAACCAAAACAGACGCCATCATACTTTCCGACGCACAGAGCTATAAATTTATAGCTGTGCGAGCAAAAGGTGGTGCTGCATTAATTAACAGTATCTCTATCGAGTGGGCAAGTGTTTCTGCTGAGAAAACTCAGACCAAACTTACATTCCCTAAAGACTCTTATTCTTTCTCAACCACAGATGATCTTTCTTCTTTCACGGGTCAGACTCCGACACTTAAAGCAGGAGAAAGTGAGTTGACTGGTAAGACAATCACCTATTCTAAAACAGGTGATGATATTTTCACTTCTTTTGATGCATCTACTGGCACTCTTGCCTTGAATGGTAAAGCCGGTACAGCCACAGTTACTGCCTCATTCTCTGGTGATGAAACCTATGCAGCTTCTTCTGCTTCTTATACGATTACCGTGCAAGATAACAGAGCCACTCCTACATTTACTTTTGGCAAGGAGTCTTACACCTTTGATTTAGGCGCTACGGTTGCTCCATTCACTAATCAGCTGACAGCTCCAGAAGGCGTAACTGTCGTTTATTCTTCTAATTCGGAGATTGCTACAGTCAACGAAACAACAGGCGAGGTTAATGTAAACACAGCTACTGTTGGTAAGGCAACGATTACTGCTACTTTTGCAGGAAATGAGACTTATGCCCCAGCTACTGTTTCTTATACCATTGAAGTAAAGAAACCAATGTTGCCTCCAACATTCGACTTTACTCAATCAGAAAATGATTATGGTTCTGGTGCGACTCCTGGTGAAAATTATATAGAAACATCAACTTGGACTTCAGGAAAAGTTAAAATGGTAACAAGTAAAGGGAATAGTCAAGGATTTCGTTGGTGGCAAAAAACTGATGGTACAGTATTGAGATCCTATGATGGTTGCAGTTTGACTATTTCTGTAAACAAGGGCTTACTTATTAATTCTATAGAATTCGATGGTGTTATTAGTGGGTTTGCTGCTGATAAGGGTACGTTGAAAAGTGGAAAATGGACAGGTTCTGCGCAAACTGTAACATTTAGCTTTAGTGCAAAAAAAGACATCAAGTCCATTACCGTGACTTACGAGAAGGATGCAACTTTTACTCTCGAAACCCTCACGACAGCAGCATCAGGCTTCGCTACTTATGCCGCAGATTATGATGTGAACTATAGCGCTTTGGGCTTGACGACATACACCATTGCCTTGGATGAGGCCAACAACAAGGTAAGCTATAACCGCTTTGAGGGCGTGGTTCCTGCTGGAAAGGCAGTGCTCGTACAGGGAACAGCATCAACATCTTATGAACTGACACCAGCCGAAGGGGCAGCTGATGAAACATTCACTACCGACCTGAAGGCTTCTGACGGAACATTTGAGGCAAAGGACGATAAGGTTTATGCCTTCGGTACACTCAATGGCAAGTCGGGCTTCAAGCTCGTGAACAATGGTGTTGTGATTCCAGCCAAGAAGGGCTATTTGCAGCTGACAGGCACGACTGCAGCCAAGCCTACGTTCTTCGCATTCGATGGCATCGGTACAGGAATCAGCCACATTGAGGCAGACGCCGCCTTGGAGAATGCCGCCATGTACAACCTTGCCGGACAGCGCGTGGACAAGAGCTACAAGGGAGTAGTCATCGTGAACGGAAAGAAGATGCTTCGCAAGTAAGCAACCATAGAAAAGTTTATCCTAAAAAAACAGAAATGACAATGAAAAAATATATAATTCCCACCATTGAGGTGATGAAGATTGAGACTGAAAGCATGATAGCAGCCAGTCCTGAAAGCGATTTGAATTCGACAGACAAAATCACCGACCAAAACCAGATAGAGGCAAAGCCCCATTCTCCCACGGATGTAGACTTCTGGGACGATGAGGAAGATGACGGTAGCTGGTCATACAGCCATCGCACCAAGAGTCTCTGGAATTAAAAACATTCACCCATGCGAGCGTCCCGGCACAGCCTATGTGTCGGGACGTTTTGCATCATTTACAGAAATGGAGTCATGTAGAAAGGAAGGCAATTTAAGGAACCTTCTTTTCTTAAGTCCTTGCCGTATATGAGATACGAATGCAGTATGCGTGATGAATATTTCTGCATAAAATTATCGATAGAGACATGTTGTGCAGAACGAGCAGACTTAACCTCTATTACGCTTATTTTCCCTCCATCCGGAATCAAGAAATCAACCTCGTATTTCCGTTTGCCGTCTGGGGTTGGCCAAGTATGATAGTACAATTTCTTGCCGGCGGCTACAAGCATCTGTGATACGATGTTTTCATAAACATATCCAAGATCTGCCGTGAGTTTGCCATTTAGAATTTTCTGGTATATAACGTTGCTTGTGAAGTCAGAGTCCCAAAAAGCAAGCGTAATGAATAATCCGGTATCTCCACAGTAAAGCTTGAAACATTCTGGGTTGATATGCATGGCAAGTCCGGCGCTCGGGTCGTTGGAGTGATAGGCAATATTTGTAGTCATTGATTCTTTCAGAATGGAAAGAGACGTAGTGAGTCTTTCTGTCCTTCCTCCCTCTATTACACTACTTACTTGATAACGTGAGGCGTTGGTGTTCAATTGTGCTGGTATCGCGTGAAACAGCATGGAGGTTTTTCCAGAAGAATCTAATTCATAGAAATCAGAGTCATATAAGTTAATGATATTTCTCTTGACTTGATCAACTCTACTTAGGTCCAGCGTATCGAGATATGTGTTTACAGCCTGTGGCATACCGCCGACGAGTACATACAAGCGAAAATCTCTCATGAGCTTTCTGTTGGTGGCATCACCAAGAGGTGCCCATTGCTCAAAGATATTTTTTGCGAGAGACATGGTGGCCGTATCGCCCAAAGCCCAACGGAATTCTTCGTAATCCATAGGGTACATGGCTATTCTTCGTTCCTCACTTGGTATGAGAATCTTTGTTCCATCAGTCATTGGACGTTTCTTCATTTTTATGCCAAGCAATGAACCTGTCTCGATATAGTGGAAGCGGCCATCCTTAACCAAGTGTTTTATAGCTTGTCGAGCCAAAGGCCACTTTTGTATTTCGTCAAAGATTATCAGTGACTTTCCGGGGATAAGGTTCACTCCACAGTTCATCTGTAGACTGGTAAACAGCATGTCAAGATTTGAAATATCCGTAAATGCATCCTTTACAACCTTGCTTGCGATAGAAAAATCTATAAGTAAGTAGGTTTCGTATTCGTTCTTAGCAAACTCTTCAGCTATCGTTGATTTCCCAACACGTCTTGCTCCTTCTATGAGTAGTGCTGTACTACCTTTGTCTTGCTCCTTCCAATCAAGAAGCTTCTGGTATATTTTGCGTTTGAAGATTCTTTCTGACATAGTTGTTAATGTTTAACGTTTATATTGCTGCAAAGATACTAATAATTCTTTGATTTTCAATGACTTTTTGGGAAAAATGTCAAAATCCGCAAACTTTAAAGTGTTAAAAGCGTCAAAATCCGCAAACTTTAAAGTACCAAAAGTGTCAAAATCCGCAAACTTCGAGGTGTTGCCAGCAAGCGCATTGCAGGTGCTTTCTTGCAAAATAGAAAGTTTCTATAATGTATATGTGAGCGTCCCGGCACAGCCTGTGTGTCGGGACGTTTTGCATTATGACAGCAGGAAGCTATGAAAAAGCACGAAGATGAAACCACGAAACACGAAAACAAGAGCAAACTATCATGACGTGAGCTTTCAATGGTGATAAATTGTAATTAAAACACTACCCATATATAGCAAACTGTAAGAATGAGTATATTTTTAGATTTATTTTGCATAAAAAAATACGGATAAGAAAACAAAATGTCGTATCTTTGCACACGAAAAGAAACAAAAAGTTATTGAAACGGCGGATAACATAACAAAAAGTCAAACAATAACAAGAAGTAGAACAAAAAGGCAAACAACAACGCAATATGAGAAGAACAGTTCATTTTACCAAGATGCAGGGAGCCGGCAACGACTACATATACGTCGACACACAGCTCTACGACATTCCCGATCCCGAGAAAGCCGCCATCGCCTGGAGTGCTTACCATACAGGAATAGGCAGCGACGGACTGGTTCTCATAGGCAAGCCCCACGACGGCAGACGTGCAGACTATTCGATGCGCATATTCAATGCCGACGGCTCCGAAGCCATGATGTGCGGCAATGCCAGTCGTTGTATCGGAAAATATCTCTACGAGAAAGGACTCACCCACAAGGACACCATTCGGTTGGAAACCCTTTCGGGTGTCAAGATACTGAAACTGCATATTCAGGATGGCACGGAGGTGGAATCGGTGACGGTAGACATGCTGAAGCCACTACTCCAGAACCAGGAGCAGTTCGTAGGCCCTTCGGTGCTTGCCGCCGACGAGCGCATCTTCGAAGGCACCTATGTCTGCATGGGCAATCCTCACTTCGTAACCTTTGTCGATGACATCGACACCATCGACATCGCGCATTACGGCAGGCTGCTCGAATACAACGAGGCATTTCCCCAGCGCTGCAACATCGAGTTCGCGCAGCTCACCGATGCCGACACCATCCGCACCCGGGTATGGGAACGGGGCAGCGGCATCACGATGGCTTGCGGAACAGGCGCCTGCGCCACGGCTGTGGCAGCCTTCCTCACAGGACGTGCCAGCCGGAAGAGCAACATAGTGATGGATGGCGGAACACTCCAGATCGAATACAGCGAGGCCGACGACCATGTCTACATGACAGGCCCGGCAGCCTTCGCCTTCGAGGGAGAAATTCCCCTGCCGGGGAATGAAGAGTGAAGAACAATAATTACGGCAAACTTAAATATACATAATAAAAGGAGAATAAGAATATGGCATTAGTAAACGAACATTTCCTGAAGCTTCCCGGCAATTATCTCTTTGCCGACATCGCCAAGAAGGTGAACGCCTACAAGATAGCGCACCCCAAGCAGCGAGTCATCAGTTTGGGCATTGGCGACGTGACCCAGCCTCTCTGTCCAGCTGTTATCCAGGCCATGCACAAAGCAGTGGAAGAGATGGCAGTGCAGGCTTCCTTCCGAGGCTACGGTCCTGAGCGAGGCTACGACTTCCTGCGCGAGGCGATTATCAAGAACGACTTCCTGCCACGTGGCATCCATCTCGATGTCAACGAGGTGTTTGTCAACGACGGAGCCAAGAGCGACACCGGCAACATACAGGAGATATTGAGATGGGACAACAACATCGGCGTCACCGACCCCATTTATCCTGTCTACATCGACAGCAATGTGATGATAGGACGCGCGGGCGTCTTCGAGAACGGACACTGGAGCAATGTGGTGTATATGCCCTGCAATGAAGGCAACGACTTCACACCCCAGATTCCCGACCACCGTGTAGACATGATCTACCTCTGTTATCCCAACAATCCCACCGGCACCGTCATCACCAAGGACGAGCTTCGCAAGTGGGTGAACTATGCCATCAAGAACGAGAGCATCATCCTCTACGACGCAGCCTACGAGGCCTACATCACCGATCCCGAGATACCACACTCCATCTACGAGATCAGAGGCGCCCGCAAGGTGGCGATAGAGTTCCACAGCTATTCCAAGACGGCAGGCTTCACGGGTGTGAGATGCGGTTACACCATCGTGCCCAAAGAGTTGAAGGCCAAGACGCTGAGTGGCGAGGAAGTAGCACTCAACCCCATCTGGGACCGTCGCCAGTGCACCAAGTTCAATGGTACCAGCTACATCAGTCAGCGCGCAGCCGAAGCCATCTACACCCCCGAGGGCAAGGAGCAGGTGAAGGCCACCATCGCCTACTATATGGAGAACGCCCACTACATGCGGGCAGAGCTTCAGCGCCTCGGTTTCAGCGTCTACGGCGGCGAGAATGCACCTTATCTCTGGGTGAAGACCCCTGGCAACACCCCCAGCTGGAAGTTCTTCGAAGAGATGCTCTATGGAGCCAGCGTGGTGTGCACCCCGGGCGTAGGATTCGGTCCTTCGGGCGAAGGTTACATCCGTCTCACTGCCTTCGGCGAGCACGACGACTGCCTCGAGGCGATGCAGCGAATCGCCAAGTGGATGGGGAAAGAATAATCAGTAAAATAATTCAACATAAAATATATAAAGGTATGAGCAATTTAAGATTTGAAGCCGTATCAGAGGCTTCCAAGAGAAAGCCAGCTGAAGTGGCAGCTCCCGGTGAGCGACCCAGTGAGTTCTTCGGCAAGAAGGTATTCAACCGACAGAAGATGTACAAGTATCTGCCAGCCAATGTTTATGAGAAACTGGTAGACGTAATCGACAATGGCGCACGACTCGACCGCAACATCGCCGACGCCGTGGCCAAGGGCATCAAGCAGTGGGCCGACGAGAATGGCGTAACCCATTACACACACTGGTTCCAGCCTCTTACCGAGGGCACAGCCGAGAAGCACGATGCCTTCATCGAGCACGACGGCAAGGGCGGTATGATAGAGCAGTTCTCTGGCAAGTTGCTCGTACAGCAGGAGCCAGACGCCTCCTCATTCCCATCAGGCGGTATCCGCTCTACCTTCGAGGCACGTGGCTATTCTGCCTGGGATCCTACATCGCCAGTATTCATCATCGACGATACACTCTGTATTCCTACCGTCTTCATCTCCTACACCGGTGAGGCACTCGACTACAAGGCACCATTGCTCCGTGCACTCCATGCCGTCAACGTGGCAGCCACCGACGTATGCCACTACTTCAATCCCGATGTGAAGAAAGTCATTTCCAACCTGGGTTGGGAGCAGGAGTACTTCCTCGTCGACGAGAGCCTCTATGCAGCCCGTCCCGACCTGATGCTTACAGGCCGCACCCTGATGGGTCACGACTCAGCCAAGAACCAGCAGATGGACGACCATTACTTCGGAGCCATCCCCGAGCGTGTACAGGCCTTCATGAAAGACCTCGAGATACAGGCACTCGAACTCGGCATCCCTTGCAAGACACGTCACAACGAGGTAGCGCCCAACCAGTTTGAGCTGGCGCCAATCTTCGAGGAAACCAATCTGGCTGTCGACCACAACATGCTCCTCATGAGCCTGATGAAGAAGGTGGCACGTCATCACGGATTCCGTGTCCTGCTGCACGAGAAACCCTTCGCAGGCATCAACGGATCAGGTAAGCACAACAACTGGAGTCTCTCTACCGATACCGGCATCCTGCTCCATGGTCCAGGCAAGACACCAGAGGACAACCTTCGTTTCGTAGTCTTCATCACCGAGACCCTCATGGGCGTATACCGTCACAACGGTCTGCTCAAGGCATCCATCATGAGTGCCACCAATGCTCATCGTCTGGGCGCCAACGAGGCACCACCAGCCATCATCTCTTCCTTCCTTGGCAAGCAGCTCACCGACCTGCTCGACCATATCGAGAAGGCCGACAAGAAAGACCTCTTCACTGTGGCAGGCAAGCAGGGCATGAAGCTCGACATTCCAGAGATTCCTGAGTTGATGATCGATAACACCGACCGCAACCGTACCTCACCATTCGCCTTCACCGGCAACCGCTTCGAGTTCCGTGCCGTAGGTAGCGAGGCCAACTGTGCCTCAGCCATGATCGTGCTGAACACCGCAGTAGCCGAAGCTCTCACCGACTTCAAGAAGCGTGTCGACGCACTCATCGCCAAGGGCGAGGACAAGACCTCAGCCATCATCGACATCGTTCGCCAGGACATCAAGGCCTGCAAGCCTATCCGTTTCGACGGCAACGGTTACAGCGACGAGTGGGTGGAAGAGGCTGCCAAGCGCGGACTCGACTGCGAGAAGAGCTGTCCTAAGATCTTCGAGCGCTATCTCGACCCAGCATCCATCGAGATGTTCGAGAGCATGGGCGTGATGAAGAAGAACGAGCTCGAGGCTCGCAACGAGGTGAAGTGGGAGACCTACACCAAGAAGATACAGATCGAGGCCCGTGTGATGGGCGACCTGTCCATGAACCATATCATCCCTGTCGCCACCCACTATCAGAGCCAGTTGGCAAAGAATGTGGAGAACATGATCGACATCTTCGGCGAGGACGAGGGCAAGAAGCTCACCGCCCGCAACATCAACATCATCAAGAAGATAGCCGAGCGCACACAGATCATCGAGACCGGTGTCGAGGAGTTGGTCAATGCCCGCAAGGTGGCCAACAAGATAGAGAGCGAGCACGACAAGGCAATCGCTTACCACGACACGGTGGCTCCAAAGATGGAGGAGATCCGTTATCAGATAGACAAGTTGGAGCTCACCGTAGCCGACGAGCTCTGGACGCTGCCTAAGTATCGTGAGCTCCTGTTCATCCGATAATGCCGTAATATTTCAAACGGCTGCACTCCGCCGTGCGTAGCGGAGTGCGCTGTTAACTCTTCATCAGATACAGAACAGAAATTGAACGATCAATCTATTTCTTTTATTGGTTGTTTAAGTTTGCGCGGAGTGTGGTTGTGAAATCGTGCTCCGCTTTTTTATGCCTTTTTGTTCCTGTCTGTCAAAGATGGCTTCCAAAGTCGAAAATGACTAATGACTAATGACTTAATCTTGCGAAAGGTCATCAAAAGTTGAGTTTGACCAAAATGACCATGACCAAAATGACCACAATACAAAAATCAGGCTTGACTCAAAAATACTCTTGACTAAAATTATTCTCCGTCACCAGTGCCGCCGCCTTCGGTGCTGCCGCCAGTAGATGGAGAAGCAGGCTTGCTGATGTCGACGTTGTCCTTGCCCTCTTTCTTTGCCTGGTTGATGCGTGACTTTGCCTGGTTGATTTCGATGAGGTTTGCGTTCACGCTGCGCTTTACGATGCTGTAATTAATCATAGTTCTGTAGGTTTTTGAAATGATAGTTTAATACTTTGTCAGCTGCCCGATAGTGCCACCTTTTGGGTCTTAATAGATGACCGGCGCCTGTCGTCTATTGTGACCGCCCTTGGTCGTAATAGATGCCTCCTGCGAGGCTCCCTGAGCACTTTCATTGGTTGACGGTGCAAAGAAAATGCAAACGAGCGCAATGAAAACTTGCTTTCAAATTGCCGAGTGCTGCTTTTCTTCTGCAAAGATAATACATTTTTC
>ERZ1031933.31-NODE-31-length-29589-cov-13.313097_pt1 | contig 29589 bp, 18 predicted proteins | sample MGYA00517880_ERZ1031933 | MGnify/ENA primary metagenome ERZ1031933 (study PRJEB33719, sample SAMN04261283) | wastewater metagenome | biome: rural village; feature: human; material: feces | host: Homo sapiens | place: El Salvador | collected 2014-01-14 ... | reverse complement strand
ACCTTTAAAAACTAAATCCTATATATGAATAACGCTGCAAAATGAACTGTTCTTTGTTACCTAATTTGGCGGAATAAAAAACTGTCCTCATCTGATTCTACTTTTCAGATGAGGACATTTCCTGTTTTAGTCGACATGAAAATCAGTTTACGCATGCCTTTTCTCGTAGGCCAGGCTGTGGTCGTGCTTGTCGATGTCGTGTTTCGACTTGCTCTTGATAACCAGCCAAACGCCTGAGAAGACGAGGAGGGCGGCAAGAGCCTGCGTGCCTTTGAAGACTGCCAGGCCTACGAGCACGCTGACAGAAACAGAGACCAAGGGCTGCACATAATTGTATACCGAAACCACTGTGGGGCGGAGTGTCTTCTGACCTATCATCATCAGGATGTAGCCCAGATAAGTGCCGAAGAAGATGACGTAGCCCGTTTCCCACCATGCCGATATTGGCACCTCAGCCCATGGGATGGAAGCCACATGAGAGGCGGAGAAAGGCAGGATCATGACCGATGCCCAGGTGAACATCCACTTGTTGATGGTGAAGAGCGAATACTTTCCCACCAAGGGCTTGAAGAGCGACAGATAGAGCGCAAACGACAGTTGTGCGGCCATGCAGAGTAAGTCGCCCCAGATGTTTCCCACCTTGGCATTTCCCGCCGTGGCACTTGTCATGATGATGAGCACGGCACCGCTGCAGCCTAAGAGTACGCCAGCCACCTTCTTCCAGGTGATGGGCTCGCGGAGGATGAGGAACGACAGAATCATGGCGAAGATAGGCATCGATGTAGTCATGATGCTCGAATTGCTGGGCGAGGTGATGCTCAGTCCGATGGTGTAGCAGCACTGGTTGAATACCAGTCCGAAGAGTCCAGCTCCAGCCAACTTGATGATGTCGGTTGTAGGGATGTGCTCCCTGCGGGTGAAGAGTGAAGTGAGCCAAAAGAGGATGGCTCCGCCCAGAACGCGGAATGATACCATGTCGATGCCCTCGATGCCGTGTGTCATGGCATCCTTGCCTACAGGTGCCATCAGTCCCCAGAATGCGCCCGATCCAAAGAGACACAAGTGGGCTAAAAGTGGTTTGTTGTTACCCATTTTACCTTATTTAATATAAAAAATCGATGCAAAGGTACAAAATTTCGGTTAAAATGATTATATTTGCCCTAAGTTTTAGAGTTAAAGTAGATAAAAGTATAAACCTATGCAGAAATATGCCGATTATATCAAGCAGATAGAGATAGACTCTCTATGGAGTGGTACCAAGCACATACTTTGGAACCTCGACCGCAGGGTGAACATCCTGAGCGGTGTGAACGGAGTGGGAAAGAGCACCATTCTCAACAAGGTAGTGAAAGGCCTGAGTGCCGGGGGTGAGTTTCCAAGCCATCTGCTCAAGGGTGTTCATCTGAAGGTGGAGCCCGAGGAGGCTAAGTGGATTCGGTTTGACGTGATTCGTTCGGTCGACCGTCCGCTGCTCAACTCTGAGATGATCAGCAAGGTGGATCTTACGCTTGTCACCGAGCTCGACTGGCAGCTCTTCCAGTTGCAGCGCAAGTACCTCGACTATCAGGTGAACATCGGCAACCGTATCATTGCCGTGCTGCAGAGTGGCGAACCCGATGCTGCCCAGAAGGCTCAGGCGCTCAGCGAGCCCAAGAGGATGTTTCAGGACATCGTGGACGACCTGTTCCGCGAGACGGGCAAGACCATCATCCGCACTGCCAACGAGATCAAGTTCAACCAGATCGGCGAGGTGCTGCAGCCTTATCAGCTGTCGGCAGGCGAGAAGCAGATGCTTGCCATTCTGCTCACTGTGCTGGTGGAAGACAATCAGTCCTATGTGCTCTTCATGGACGAGCCTGAGATCAGTCTTCACTTTGAATGGCAGAAGCAGCTTATCTCCTTGGTGCTGAAGTTGAACCCCAACATTCAGATTATCATGACAACCCACAGTCCTGCTGTGGTCATGGACGGCTGGACCGACCGTGTGACTGAGGTGAACGACATAACGATTAAGTGATGTTTTAGTGTTTAATGTTTAGTGTTTAATTGTTCTGCTTATGGCTAAACGTTTAACCGATAATATCAATTCGCAATACTTCGAGGCCATCAACAAGATGACTCCGAAGAAAGCCCGGCGCAGAATAGTAGTCTACGTCGAGAGCTACGACGATGTGTTCTTCTGGCGCTCGGTGCTTGGCCGTTATGAGGACGATAAACTAACTTTCGATATCATGCTGCCTTCGCGCAACCAGCATCTCGACAGGGGCAAGAAGGCTGCCATCTCCAATATGCTCAAGGGCGTGGGCAGAGACATGATAGCCTGTGTGGATGCCGACTACGACTATATTCTGCAAGGCGCTACGGAGATGTCGAGACAGATGTTGGAGAATCCCTACATCTTTCATACTTATGCCTACGCGATAGAAAACTTCCAGTGTTATGCCAAGGGATTGCACGAGACCTGTGTGATGGTGACGCTCAACGACCATCGCATTTTCAACTTTGAGCGCTTCCTGCAGTCTTATTCCCAAACCATCTGGCCTCTCTTTGTATGGCATGTTGTCTTTCTGCAGCGCCGCAAGATGACGATGCACTTCGATATGTGCGAGTTCAACAAGGTGGTGGTGCTTCCCTCAGTACACATTCAGAATCCGAAGTGGGCGATAGAGTATCTGAGCAAGAAGGTGAGGGCGAAGATGTTCCAGCTGGAGCGCCGTTTTCCCAAACTCAAGGATGCCTTGCCTGAGACGGAGCGGATGTTGCGCGACTTGGGAATCAACGACAACAATACTTATCTTTACATCCAGGGTCATCATCTTTTCGACCTGGTAGTGAGTCCGGTGGTGCAGACGGTGTGCGACATTCTGCGCAATGAGCAGGAGAACGACATCCGCGACCGTGCTGTTCACAGCGAACAGGCACGCACCGAAATAGCTTGCTACGAGAACAGCCTCGGCAAGGTGAAGATGATGATGAAGAAAAATACCTACTATCAGTTCTCTCCGGAATTCCAGAAGATCCTGGCGGACGTGGAAAGATATTTGGAAAAATTGATATGAAGAAGATAGCTAATATCGGTAGATGTTAACTGAATCAGGGCGAACGCATTTTGATGCGTCCGCCCTGGCTATATTGTCAACGACATATATTGCTTCTTCGACCGACTTCTGATGCTTGTTTCAAAAACTTCTAGCCTTTATTCGAAGAGGCTAAATATGGCTTGGATGATCCAGCCTATAATCATAAAGACAATTTGGAGGAGACTAATAATGATAAAGCCTCCAAGAATGATTATAATGAAACCAATTAAAAACCAAAACATGTCTTGTCTTATTTGTATGGTTAACGATATTTGTTCGCCTTATACATTCGCTGTATCTCACATTGCTTTTTGATGTAGTCGGAAAATAATTCCATTTCGGCAGAGACTTCCTGGATTTTCTTCATGATGTTGTGTTCGAAGTTGTCTTGGAAGTTGTCGTAGTTGTCATCATTCCATACACTGTTTACAGTTTGGAGCTGCTGTCCCAGTCGGGAGAAAATCTCTAATGTTTGTGCGCTCACGTTGGCGATGTTCTTACCGAATTGTTCAACCATGTCAATGTTGAGCATAGAACTGTCATTTGCCATAATTTTTTGTATTTTAATTGATTAATATTGCATTGAATAGATACTGTGCGTCAGGTAAGAGGAATGGTGTGAAGAGCATCGGTTGTTCGCCATCTGGATAATAGTAGGCACGTAAGTGCTCATTGTCATCGCTCAACGACTGTACGTCGATGTCTTCCCCGAAGCGGAGTGGTGCAAGATGCTTATTTTCACTCCTTAGGATAACTCTATGTTTGAACAATCCTATTGCCTCTTTTCCGAACTCATCGAAGAGAATGTTGCCAGGCTTGTCTACTTGCATCAACACGTGAACATGATGCTTCGGTCCTTCGTCTAAGATGTACTTCAGTGCCTCTTGGTATTTCTTGACCTTGCTTCCATCAGTTATGTTGTTTGCTCCCAAATCAGGTAATGGGTCGAAAGAAAGCATTTCCAAGCCGCCTACAGCCGGTTTAATCTCCGTGGCTTTCTTTTCTTCCACCAGCAAGCTGTTTCTCTTCATTTCACTGAAACGATCTTGTCCAAGAATGGTGAGAATCAAATTTGGTGCCGTGTCGCGGTAGATGTCGTCTGCTATCATTTTCAGATACTTGCCTCCTTCCGACTGCTGGATTATCTTGCAGTATGCTCGCTTTTCGAGTTCTGCCAGCAATGGCTTGCATTGTGACATGGGATTGTTGGTGCAATCTAATACGATGAAATTGCAAGGTGTGTTGGACTGCTCATAATATGCCATGAGGGATACGAGCGCATTGATGGCTGTAGCGGTGGCTTGCTCCTGGCGATTTGCACCCCAAACAATGATGTTCTCGCTGAAGTCTTGTGTCAGTGTGATAGCTGTGCTTTGCTGCTTGAGACCGATGCTGCGACCTATGGTTGCAACTGGTGCGCCATAACTCTGTGTCTTGGCAGACTGCAAATCTTCTGTTTGCAGGTGATAGATAGAAGAACCACTGAAATAAGCCTCTCCATTGCTTTGCTTGGTAGTTGATTTCTCGCGAGCTTTCTCTATGGCATCGGCGAGTTCTTCGTCTGTGGCATAGAAGGTTTGTACCTTGCTCTGCAACTCACGCTTGTGGTAATAGCAGGCTTGACCTGTTGGTTGCTTGCTGGTTAGCTTATCACTGTCAGGGACAAGTTTGTTTGAGTCGGATGCTGCACTCATCAGCAAGAAACATTCTGTAAGGTTCTTCAATATTTGTCCAGATATATCTGTCTCGTCGAGTTGTTGGGTCGCAAGAAGCATGTGGATACCTTGGCTACGTCCTTGTGTGGCGATGACATTGAGAATCTCGGAGATTTCTCTTTGGATAGCCATTCCATAGGAATTGGATGTTGGCTTAGCAAACATCACTTGGCATTCGTCTGCCACAAATAGAATCTGTGGAAGTCTGGATGTCGGATTTTTCTTGTTGTAACCATCGATGTTGTTGACTGCATTGTCTCGCCATAGTTTTACACGTCTTTTGTTCTCTTCCTGCAACTCTCGTAGAACTTCTAAAGTCATCTGAGGGTCAGAATTGTCAACCAGTAACGCCTTTACATGCTTTACACCACGATAGCGGTTGAATTCTACTCCCTTGAAGTCCATCAAGTAGAGCATCAAGTCTTCTGGTGCATATTTCAGTATGGCGGCACTGATGATGTTGTTCAGTAAGACAGACTTACCAGAACCTGACTGTCCAAGAATGAATCCATGGATATAATCACCAGAGTTGAATCGCAAGGTAACAGGATGTTTGTCTTCTGTGTCGAGTCCTACGGTTATGCTGATTTCTGATGTTACATCCGTATATTCGCTATGAGATATAGAGGCATAGTCTGCCTTTAGCACCTGTCGTGTACCCTTTTCGTTGATACGTTTGTTGAAATCAACACGAAATGCATCTGCCAGTGCAGGATGCTCAGCGATAGGAGTGTGTTTTACCGTTAGGTTGTTTCGAATTCCACTGAGAGTCTGTAAACTGATATTTGTTACAGTTTCACTGGTGAGAATGTCTACTGCATCCTCTTTTAATTTCGGAGCATCAGAGTTGTGCATCACAATAAAGTATATGCCACCCTTTGCTCCATTCTCAAACAGAGGTTGTAGTTCTGCATTCACATTTTCATAGCGTGCAGGATAGTCGTTCAATACGACAACTTCGTATGGCATGACGATTTCTTGGTGCTTTTCGTTATACCTTGCGATGTCACCATATTTGCCCATCACCATCTGCATACGTTCTCTTAGACGCTTGATGCAATCTCGTGCGGCAGCTTCGTCCATAATGACATTACCATTATAGATTGTTTCATCGTAGCCAACTGTAACAAAGTCTGCCATGCCACTCATCATCTGGTCGAAGATGTTGAATCTGATTTTTCCAGGAGCGAAGCATAGCAGCATATTCTGCATCAGTGCGGTAAGTTGTCTTTTAGCAACAGACTGTAGTTCACCGTTATAGTTGATGACAAAGTTTTGCTTTCTATATCCGTCGTTCTGCCACTTTACATAAGTTGGAGTAACAAATGGTTCTCCATTGATATAATCAATGGCAGCGATATTGTCTGGAATGATAGGGGCGGTATATCGTTTATTGGCATCTAATGCTATTCGATTGATGGTTCTTCTTACCTCTTCGTCCGACATACTATCAATAAAGTTGTATTGCAGAAGTTCTGGGGCAGAATCACGCATAGCATTAAATAAGGAAACAGTGCGTTCTCTAACGGCTTTGGCACGCTCGTTGTATTCTGCCTCATTTTCAGTATCAATGCTTGAGAGGTCAAGAGCATAAGCTCCCATCAAAGCTTGTATGTAATTTAATGTCTCCATTGGTTCTTTCGTTATCTGTTCTTTACTGGTCGTATGACCATCTGCATAGCCTTGGCTATGCTAAACAGGTTTCCTGTATATTGGCTAAACTCCAAATACATGGCACGGTCGGCATATTGTGCATCCGAAGTGTCGCTCCAATAGCGTCCAGCCATTCCATAAGAATCATATTGCTGAGCAACACACGAACCACCAGCTGGTAGGAATATGTTGTTGCCGTTGGCTGCCACTATTTGGAATCCTGGCATACCATTGATTACTGTCCATGTCCATTGGCAATTCTGCATCAGTTCGGTCATTTCCTGTTGGGTAGGAAGTCTCCAATCTTCCCCCCACATATTGATAGCTTCTTTCTTGCTTGTCCATGCTGCATAAATACCTGGTTGCTCACTGCTACGAGCACCTATGTTGTGGGAAGCCCAGAGTACAGACAATCCGAGGTCTACAGGTTCTGTGCTTCCTCGTCTTATTCTTTCTTCTGCAAGTTCTTTGGCTTTACGTTCGGCTTCCTGTTGAAGTCTTGTGCGTTCGGTCTCTTCCTTAGCCTTTCTCTCTGCTTCTTGTTTTCGGATAAGCCACAATGGTGTTATGTTGACCTCTTTGTCAAAGACGCTTTTTTCGGTAGCGCATGGCTTCAAGGCGAAGGACAATGATTGTCCCCCGCTTTGAGCATTGATGATTATGTTTTCTAAATCTGATAAATAGCTATTCATATCCTTGTATGTTTATAGCGTTGGTGGTACTCCTGGAGGTGTTGGTGGGGTAGGAGGTACGGCCGATGTTGGTGGAGGTGGTGTTTGGGGAGCATTCAAGATGGATGCTACCTCTGGAACTTGAATTGCAGGTGTCCAGTTGATACCTTCCTTCCACACCAAAGTCTGTGCGGTAAGTCCTCCTGTTCTCACCATTTCTTTCAGCATATTGTAGTCGAATGGTCCTTGTGTCTGACCACCGATGGCTACATAGATGCTCACCTGTGGTATCTGTGGTGGAACTTGTGGGGCAGGTGGAGGAGTAGGGGTGCCTGAGTTGATGCCACCACTCATGTTGATGCCAGAAGGTTGACCGATTTGTGCGGCAGGTTTAGGTCCGCTAATGCCATTGATGCCCGAAGGATTGAAGCCTCCTACAGGTTGCCCCATGTTAGGCATGCCACCCATTGCCATTCTGCCGCTTTTCTGCATCTCGTCGATTTGAGCATTGTAAGCCTTTTCGCCAAGATCGCGCTGGATGCGCATCTTCTCACCACGGTCTTTGATGTCCTGGGCACGCATCTGTCTATCCATGTCGAGGTTTGCACCACGGTTGTATAGGTCCTGCTTTTGGGTCTCTCGCATGGCATCGATGTTGAGCTGTGACTGAGCTTTCATCTGGTCCATGTTAATCTTATGCTGGGTCTGAGACATTTCTGCAGCTTGTCCTTGTGTTAATGCTCGGAGTTGCTTGTAGCTTTCGTCATCTGCATCATACTCGATGGCATTGAGGTCTACAGCACGCACGTTGATAGCGAAATCTATAGCCAGTCTCTGTTTGAGATACTGATTCAGAATCTCTCCTATCTCCAGTATCTTCTTTTCCATCTGTACGACAGGGATGCTGTGGTCTGTTGGAATGTTGCTTACCACAGACTTTACATATTTTATTACAGCATCCTTTATCTTCTTTTGAAATGCTTCCATGTCAAAGCCTACAAGTCGATGCATCCGAATGAATCCTTTGTAGTCTTCTATATTGAAATTGATAGAACCACGTACAGCCACAGGTACATTGAGATCTGGATAACGTGGGTCGTTAACGCCAAAGTATGGAACGGCAAAGCGTACTACGTTACTGCCAGCAAGGTTGATGAAAAACACTTCGCTGAGGTCTTCGCTGGCTGTCGTGTTAGCCGGTCCTTCGATTGTTGTCTGTGAAGAGCCTACCAATACAGCCACCTCGCCATCTTTCACAATGATGGAAGTGCCGCTTTTTACGGCACCTCCTTGATATTTCCAGATGAGGAACTCCGCCTCATCGCAGCGGACAATAGTCTGACTATCATTTCCGCCTAGTATTTTACTAAAGAATCCCATTGATAGGTATGTGTTATGAAAGCTTTATAAAAACAGTTTTGAATCTATTGGCATTTTCAGAGATGACATCTACATAGTAAGATAACATATTGTAATTGGCAATATGTATATCAAAACTATTAAGTTCTATAGAGGCCTCTAATGCAGTTTCATTAATGACAGTGTCTAATAATTCTGTAATTACTGAGGCATTTTGCTCTCCGATTTCTTCTTTTTGCTTAGAATCAACAAATCTATATTCAAATCTCATAATAAATATTTACTTTTAAAATCCTAATGGTAAGCTATTCAGGAAGAACTATTTCTGGGTACTCGAATGCTTCAGGCACTTCTTTCCCAGCCTGTTCATATGCTTGACCTACTCTTTTGGCATATTCTTGTTTGTATTCTATGAATCTATCTCGATATGTTCGCTCTCCTGTAAAGAAATTGCCATCTCCTCCTGTCCAATGAATTTTCATTAAAGCAGCTCCAGCTTCCTCGCAATTGTCTTTATTTGGAATAGGCAATTCATCAATTTTAGAGCTAAGTTCCTTACAGAGAGATTCTGCTTGACCGACTTTATATTCATTAAGTCCCCAACCTCCAAGGCCGAGAATGGCAATGATTGCTATAATAAGCAATGATTTATGGTTTGCTATAAATTTGCTAGATGAAAATTTGGTCGCATTTTGAACCAACAACTGTAACTGAGGATCATCAGGAAAACTTGCCTGGGCTTTCAATATGCATTCCTTTAATTTCGCATCATATGCTGGTGGTAAATAATAAGCACTTTCGTTCTCATTTGATGTTGTTACTTTTGTCTTTGGAGACAATGCTGCAATGAACTCTAAAAGATCCTCTTTTGCTGTAGGAACAGGAAAGTTTCTAATAATATTAGCCATTGCTTCGCCTCTGTCAGACTCATCTTCGTATGAGGCATGTACCAAAACCTCAAGTTTGTTCGCTAACTTTTCTGCGGAAGAATTTGCCTTGACGTTAGTAAAGACATAACCACATTCCTTACACTTCACGGCACCAGCCTCAATCGGAGCTCCGCAATGAGGGCACTTCACGATGTTCCCACGTTTTTCGGTAGCTGGAATTGCAGGACTTGCTGACTTCTTCATTTTAGCAAGGCGACCATCTACCACAATCATGACCTCATCTGGGTCCTCTCCACAAGCGAGTGCTCGCTTGCGAAGTACGGCACGTTCTTGGTCTGTTACTACACCATCAGCAAGTACGCTGTCAATAAGTTCTTCTAATTCTTTTGAATACATAGTTACAACAATATGTCCTATGGCTCCAATTCAGACGGTTAAAGATTGGGTTATGTGCCAATATGCACGAAAAAGCGTGAAGCCTATTGTTGCTTGCTCCACCTTTGAGGCCTTAGGACTTGCCTTTCACGTCAGAACAAGCAACGAGACCCCACGCCGATATGTATAGATACACTCCCATAGAGTCAGCCCCATAGAGCTGACTTATGGAAGGTATGTATGTACATACCCATAGGCATCATCGTTGCGAGGTTCTTTGACGTGAGATTTGGAGTGTCCTAAGTTCCAAAGGTCAAAAACCAAGCGCCAATAACGCTTTTCTTATGTTTGCCCTCTACCAACCGTCACTTTTTCAAGCGACTTCGGCGTAGGGCTATTTACAGTCGCCATACTTTTAGTACAGAACTGTTTTGCAAAAATAATAAAAGCTATTGAAATAAGCAAAAAAAATACCGAATAATTATAGAAATAGAGGCAAAATCCTATTTAGGTAGAATGAAATGACTTTTTTATCCTATATACCTTATATGCTTGATTCTGAAATAATGTTGGAGGGATGTAATGTAATCCAAAAGCAGCCCACACTACTTTGAGATGCAGTTTTAGGGGTACAAAGATTTATGAGGCCTTCTGCGATATAGGATAGATAAAAAAAGTAAAGGTAGAAAAGGTAAAAAGGTAAAAGGGTAAAAAAGTATAAGGGTAAAAAGGATTTTTAAAGGTAAAAAAGTAAATACTTTATCAGCAAGAAGGCTCTTTTTACCTTTTTACTTTTTTACCTTTAGAAATCCTTTTTACCTTTAAAAATTACACGTATGTCTCGAGGAACTTCAATGTTCCCTCTACCTTCAAAGTCTGGGTAGAGGCAGGAATCACAATGCTTTCTCCGCCTTGTAAGGTGATGGTGTTGCCCTCGTTGTCGGTGATGGTGGCTTGGCCCTTCAGGCCGATGAGAATCACGAAACTGTCGAGTTCAGAGTAATCGAGCGTCATAGGTTCGTCGAGATCGTAGACAGTGGTGTAAAAATAAGGGCAGCGCACGATGCTGACACCCTGATTCTTCACAGGTTTGTATTCCTGTCGATAATTGGACAGCACGGTGTAGTCGATGCACTCGGCAGCTTCCTTGGTGTGCAGCTGTCGGTAGTTGCCGTCCTTGTCCTTGCGCTTGAAGTCGTAGATGCGGTAAGTCACGTCGCAGGTTTGCTGTATCTCTGCCACGAAGCAACCCGTTCCGATGGTGTGTATTCTGCCTGCAGGGATAAAGAAGCAGTCGTCCTCCTTCACCTTGTATTGTGCCAGGACATCTGTAATGGTGCCGTTCTCTACCATCTGCTTGTACTCTTCGGGTGTGATCTTCATTTTCAGACCGTTGTATAGCTTGGCCTCGGGATCGCATGGCAGGGCATACCACATCTCTGTCTTTCCGCGCTCCTTGCCTTGCTTGTGCGCTATCTCGTCGTTGGGGTGCACCTGAATGGAGAGGTCGGTGTTGGCATCGATAAACTTGATGAGCAGCGGAAACTCATTGCCGAATCGCTGATAGTTCTCCTTGCCTAAGAAACGGTCTTTCTGTTCGGCGACCACTTCGTTGAGGCTTTTGCCTTTCATCTCGCCGTCAGCCACGATGCTTTCGTTGCCTGGCACGCCAGAGATTTCCCAGCTCTCGCCTACTTTCTCCTGCTGCAGGTTGAGATGCTTGAAGTTGATTATCTTGTTGCCACCCCAGATGGTAGACTTCAGTAAGGGCTCAAATTTTAATGGTTTCATTGTGTCAGTAATTTATAGCCAAATAGAATAATTTTTTTTACTCTTTTGCTTTTTAGCTCCACACTTGTTATAGTTGAGTATTTACTATACAAATAACGAGCGGAGTACACTTATTTTTTTATGTCATGTTGATTTTATTTTTTACCTTTTTACTTTTTTACCTTTTCCCTTTTTAATTCTCCTTCCAGAAGGCTGGTGTGAAGATCACGAGTACGGTAAAGATTTCCAGACGGCCGATAAGCATCATGAGCGAACAGAACCACTTGGCCAGATCGGGCAGTTCGCTCCACGACATGGTGGGTCCAATCTCTGTTCCCAAGGTTGGTCCTACGTTTCCCACGCAACTCAGCGTGATGGTGATGGCATTGGTGTTGTCGATTCCCATCGCTATCATCGTAAACGAGATGATGACGCAGATGATGAGGTAGATGGTGAGGAACGCCAGCAGCGTGACGCGTTTCTGCATGGGCACGTTCACCCCGTCGATCTTGAGCGGCAGCACGGCGTTGGGGTGCAATATCTGTCGGAACTCATTCTTCACCATGCGCAGCAGGATGACGCCACGGATGCATTTCAGTCCACCGCTCGTACTGCCCGAGCAGGCACCGATAAACATACACATCGACAGCACCACCCATGTGACGTGAGGCCAGAGTGCGGCATCGTCGTTGAAGAGACCAGTGGTCGTGATAAACGAAACCACCTGGAAGATGGCGCTGCGGAAGGCGTGCTCTATATCGTAGTTGCGCATCACGATGAGCTCAACCATAATGAAGATGCTGAAGACCGTGACGAGGAAGATGTAGAATCGGAACTCGGAGTTGCGGAACAGTTCCTTGATCTTAAACTTGATGACGGCGGCATAGAGCAGTGTGAAGTTGACACCCGATAGGAAACAGAAGAACGTACAGATGTATTCGAGCGATGGCGAATGGAAGAACTCGGTACTGGTGTTGTGGGTGGAGAAGCCTCCCGTTGCCGTTGTCGTCATGGCATAGTTGAAACTGTCGAAAAGTCCCATTCCCGCCACATAATACGACAGAATGCAGGCGATGGTGAGCATGAGATAGATGCTCCAAATCCACTTTGCCGATGTGGAGATACGTGGATGCAACTTGGTCTTGATAGGGCCTGTGGCTTCGGCGGCAAACACCTTGGTCTGTCCGCCTACGAGCGATGGCAGCAGGGCGATGGTGAAGAACACGATACCCAGTCCGCCTATCCACTGTGTGAGTGATCGCCAGAACAGCAGTCCGTGCGGAAAGCACTCCACGTCGTCGAGTATGGTGGCTCCGGTGGTGGTGAATCCCGACATCGTCTCGAAGTAGGCATCGGTGAAGTGGTTGATGTAGCCGCTCACCATGAAGGGCAGCGTGCCGAAGAGGCTGAAGATAATCCACGATAGCGAGACAACGAGATAGGCGTCGCGTCGCGACATGGAGTTGTCGGCTCCGTGTCCTCGCCATTTCAGGATGAGTCCTCCGCCAATGGTGGTCAGCGTTGCCACGATGAAGGCAAAGATGTCTTCCTGCTGATAGTAGACAGCTACCAGCAGACTGAGCAGCAGCAGTGAAGCCTCAATGAAGAGCAACTGCCCCAGAACCTTGTATATCAGTTTCCAGTTGATCATTCTTTCTGTTCAAGTTTTCTCAAGTGAGGGAAGTTTTAAGAAGTTAATGGAAGTTCCCATTTCCTCCCATCATACAAAGTATTTTTCTATCTTCTTCATATTGATGTTGTGGCAGAATACCATGACCGAGTCGCCCGCTTCAATCTGCGTGTTGCCCGAAACGAGCATTCCCTCCTCGCCACGCACCAGTCCGCCGATGGTCACGCCGATGGGCATTCCCAGATCCTTAACAGGCTTCTTGGTTACCTTGGATCCTTCTTTGGCGATGAACTCCGCCACGTCGGCGTTGGCATTCATGAGGAATCTCACGTTCATCACGTCGGCGTCGAGCATCATCTGATAGATGTAGCTGGCGGCAATCACCTTCTTGTTGATGATGGTTCCGATGTCGAGGCTCTCAGCCATGCTCACGTAGTCGACGTTCTCTACGGCAGCCACGGTCTTTCTCACTCCCATGCGCTTGGCTGTGAGGCATGCCAGGATATTGGTCTCTGCGTTTCCCGTCAGCGCCACGAAAGCCTGCGTGCTGCGTATCCCCTCCTCGTTGAGCAGCGGGATGTCGCGTCCGTCGCCATGGATGACGAGCGTCTTGTTCTCGTCGAGTATTTCGTTGAGGTACTCACACCGTGCCTCGTCCTTCTCGATGATTTTGCACTCCATGTATTCGGGCATTTTCTTCACGGCTCTCACTGCCGTGCGTCCTCCGCCCATAATCATCACGTTCTTCACGTCCACATAGTGCTCCTTGCCCACGATCTTTCGGATGTAGGGAATATAGTTGCGAGTGGTCATGAAGTAAGCCAGGTCGTAGAGTTTCAACTCGTCGTTACCGCCGGGGATGATGGTTTCGTCGCCTCGCTTGATGGCCACTACGTGGTAGGGGTCGTTGGGGCCGCTGATGTCCTTGAGCGGCTGGTTCAGTATCTCGCAGGTCTGTCGCAGCTTGATGCCGAGCATCACCAGGGCGCCGTCGTGCACGTCCCATCGCTGTCTCACCCAACTCATCTTCAGTCCGTTGTTGATGTCGACAGCGGCGAGCATCTCTGGATATATCAGCTTGCTGATGCCCAGTCCCTGGAAGAACTCCTGTGCCTGCGGATCCATGTATTCGGGGTTGTCCACGCGTGCCACCGTTCGCTTGGCTCCCAGGTTTTTCGCCAGGATGCTGGCAGTGATGTTGGTGCTCTCCAATGGCGTGACAGCGATGAAGAGGTCGGCGTCTGCCGTTCCCGCATCGCGCAATATCTTCAGGCTTGTAGGCTTTCCCACCATGGTGAGCAGGTCGCAGTCGGAGCCGATGCTTGCCAGCCGCTCCTCGCTCTCGTCGATGAGTGTTATCTCCTCGTTGCTGCGTGACAGGAGTCTCGCCAGGTGCGTTCCGATGGCGTATGCGCCAGCAATGATGATTTTCATTCTTTTATAATAGCTTCTTTGATTGATTTCTTATCCATGTGCACGATTTCTCTGAGCTGTGCTATCGTGCCGTGTTCCACAAACTCGTCGGGCAGTCCCATGCGGATGACGTGAGGATGATAGTCGTGGTCGCTCATCCATTCTATGACGGCAGAGCCGAAGCCACCCATGCGCACGCCGTCCTCGATGGTTACGATGCGGTTGAATCTGCTTCCTATCTCGTGGAGCAGTTTCTCGTCGAGCGGTTTCAGGAATCGCATGTCGTAGTGGGCCACGCTCAGTCCCTCCGTCTCTTTCTCCACTTCGGCTATAGCCTCGGCAGCATCGTTTCCGATAGGTCCGAGGGTGAGCACAGCCACGTCGGTGCCTTCCTTCAGTTTTCTGCCCGTTCCGGTCACGATTTCCTGCATGGGGTTTCGCCAGTCGGTGAGCACACCGTTGCCTCTGGGGTAGCGTATCACGTAGCAACCGTGGTGGGGCAACTGGGCCGAGTACATCAGGTTGCGCAGCTCGTGCTCGTTCATAGGCGATGCGATGGTGAGGTGGGGCACAGGCCGCAGCGCCGCCAGGTCGAAGGCTCCGTGGTGTGTGGGTCCGTCCTCGCCCACGAGTCCAGCCCTGTCGAGACACAGCACCACGGGCAGACTGAGCAGTGCCATGTCGTGTATGATGTTGTCGTAAGCTCGCTGTGCGAACGAGCTGTATATGTTGCAGAACGGCATGAGTCCGTCCTTTGCCATTCCTGCCGAGAAGGTGACGGCGTGTCCTTCGGCTATGCCCACGTCGAACACCCTGTCGGGCATCTGCTTCATCATGATGCTCATGGAGCATCCGGTGGGCATGGCGGGCGTTACACCCACGATGTTGTGGTTCTGCCGTGCCAGTTCGAGCAGGGTGTTTCCGAAGACGTCCTGATATTTGGGCGGCTGGTTGCTGGTGTCGCTCACTAATCGCTCGCCCGTCTCAGGATCAAACTTTCCTGGTGCGTGCCAGATGGTGGCGCTTTTCTCTGCAGGTTCGTAGCCCTTGCCCTTGGTGGTGTGCAGGTGGAGCAACTTGGGGCCTTTCATGTCCTTGAGTTGTCGCAGCACGCGCACCACTTCGCGTATGTCGTGTCCGTCGAATGGTCCGAAGTACCGTATGTTCATTCCCTCGAAGATGTTCTGCTGGTGGCTCAGTGCCGACTTCAGCGCGTTGTTCAGTCTCAGTATTCCCTTTCGCCTGTCATCGTTGAGGTAGCCTTTCGAGTGCAGCCATTGCGAAGCCTTGAACCTCAGCCGGTTGTAGGTATCGTTGGTGTCGAGGTTGAGCAGGTATTTCTCCATACCTCCCACGGCCCGGTCGATACTCATATCGTTGTCGTTGAGTATGATGAGCAGGTCGTTGGGCGTGCTCGATACGTTGTTGATTCCCTCGAAGGCGAGTCCTCCGCTCATGGCTCCGTCGCCTATCACTGCCACTACGTGCCTGTCGTTCTCCCCCTTCTGCTTGGCGGCCACAGCCATGCCGAGTGCCGCCGAAATCGAGTTGCTGGCGTGCCCGCAGGCAAAGGTGTCGTATTCGCTCTCTAAGGGAGTGGGGAAGGGGCGTATGCCGTGCAGCTTTCGGTTGGTGCAGAAGGCGTCGCGCCGCCCGGTCAGTATCTTGTGGCCATAGGCTTGATGGCCCACGTCCCACACGATGCGGTCGTAGGGTGTATTATATATATAATGTAGGGCTACGGTGATTTCGACGACACCCAGCGAGGAGGCGAAATGTCCGGGGTTGACCGCCACCTCTTCGATGATGTCCTCGCGCAGTTCCCTGCAGAGTTCCGGCAGCTCGTCGATGCTCAGCTTGCGCAGGTCTTCGGGATACTTGATGTTGCTTAAAAGGCTAAACTTTTCTTTGTCCATGTCTTCATCTCATGAATAACCATGCAAAGGTAGTATTTTTTTTTCAGTATATGTCATTTTTGTCCGTTTTATTTCTGTTTTCCCACATTTTCTTCGTATATTTGCATCCCGACAAATCAATAATATCACAACATAATGAGAAAAAACATCTTCCTTTTAGGAGCCTTGCTGGCCGTTTCAGCCGCCACGATGGCTCAGACCAAGCAGGGAGGCATCTCGGCGCAGATGCTCTCGCAGATCGAGAAAATGCAGAAGACATCGGCTGCCGACAAGGCGCTCTTCAATGCCATCGCTGCCAACAGTATCGACGACTTGGTGAAGAACCGTGCCAATGCCGGTCCTGTTGACACTCACTTCAGCGTGGAGACTCCCGCACAGCGCATCCACAATCAGAAGAGCTCTGGCCGTTGCTGGATGTTCAGCGGCATGAACGTGCTGCGTGCCAATTTCGCCAAGGCTCATGCCGACTCCCTGGCAGTGGAGTTCTCGCAGGACTATCTCTTCTTCTACGACCAGTTGGAGAAGGCCAACCTCATGCTTCAGGGCGTCATCGACCATGCACGCAAGTCCATCGAGGACCCTCAGGTGCAGTTCTTCTTTAAGAGTCCGCTCAACGACGGCGGAACCTTCTGCGGCGTAGCCGACCTGGCAGCCAAGTACGGACTGGTGCCTATGAGCGCGATGCCCGAGACCTATTCGAGCGAGAACACCAACAAGATGAGCCGTCTCGTGGCAAGCAAGCTGCGTGAGTACGGACTGGAGCTTCGTCGCATGGCTGCTGCAGGCAAGAACGCCAAGCAGATAGCGGCCCGCAAGACCGAGATGCTCGCCACCGTCTATCACATGCTATGCCTCACCCTGGGCGAGCCTGTCAAGGAGTTCAGCTACGCCTTCCGCAACAAGGACGGCAAGCAGATGGGCGATGCGAAGACCTATACTCCCAAAAGTTTCTACGACGCTACCGTGGGCAAGGAACTCAACGGCACCTTTATCATGGTGATGAACGACCCACGCCGCCCCTACCACAAGACCTACGAGGTGGAGTACGACCGCCACACCTACGACGGCCACAACTGGAAGTATCTCAACCTGCCTATGGACGAGATTGCCAGCCTCGCCATCGCCTCGCTCAAGGACGGTCGCAAGATGTACTCCAGCTACGATGTGGGCAAGCAGTTCGACCGCAAGCGCGGTTATCTCGACCTCGACAACTATGATTATGCCTCGCTCTTCGGTACCACGTTCCCAATGAACAAGGCCGAGCGCATCAGCACCTTCGACAGCGGTTCTACCCACGCCATGACGCTCACCGCCGTCGACCTCGACGCCAATGGCAAGCCGCTGAAGTGGAAGGTGGAGAACAGCTGGGGCGCCGACAACGGACAGAAGGGCTGTCTCATCATGACCAACCGCTGGTTCAATGAGTACATGTTCCGCCTCGTGGTCGACAAGCAGTATGTTCCTGCCCAGCTCCTCAAGGAGTTCGACCAGAAGCCAGTGATGCTTACAGCCGACGATCCTCTCTTCCAGTTAGAAGACTAATCATCCCAATTTACTCAACTTTCGTACTTACGGAAGTTGAGTAAATTTTTTTTTATCATCACTTTTATTCTTTTTTGAATAATTTTCGTACCTTTGCCCCAAAAATAGAGAATATCATGCAAGAAATGAAGATCCGCGAGCGCATCATCGCTCTTGTCAATAAGGAAGTAGTTCCCGCCATCGGCTGCACCGAACCGATGGCTGTGGCGTTGTGTACGGCCAAGGCAGCCACTCTGTTGGGCAAGCGTCCCGACAGCATCGAGGTGCTGCTCAGCCCCAATATGCTCAAGAATGCCATGGGCGTGGGCATTCCCGGCACCGGAATGATAGGCCTGCCCATCGCTGTAGCCTTGGGTGCCCTTATCGGCAAGCCCGAATATGAGCTCGAAGTGCTCAAAGACCTCACCCCCGAAGCTCTGCAGCAGGGCAAGCGCTACATAGAGGATGCCGACATTGACATCAAGCTGAAGCAGGGCATCGTCGAGAAACTCTACATCGAGGTTGTCTGTCATTCGGGTAAAGACCAGGCTGCCGCCATCATCGCGGGCAGCCACACCCACTTTGTCTTTGCCGAGCGCAACGACGAGGTGGTGCTCGACGAGCGACAGCCCGGAGGCGCCGATGAGGACGACACCGACATACAACTTTCCATGCGCATGGTCTACGACTTCGCCATGACAGCTCCCCTCGACGAGATCAGCTTCATTCTGAAGACCAAGGAGTACAACATGCGGGCAGCCGAGCTCTCCATCAAGGGCAATTACGGCCATTGCTTAGGCAAGACCATGGACCGCCCCATGAGTCACGGCATCTTCGGCAACAGCATCTTCTCGCACATCATCTCGCGCACCGCATCGGCATGCGACGCCCGTATGGGAGGAGCCATGATTCCCGTGATGAGCAACAGCGGCAGCGGCAACCAGGGCATCTGTGCCACCAATCCTGTTGCCGTCTATGCCCTCGAGAACGAGAACACCGAGGAAGAGCTCATCCGAGCCCTCATGCTCAGCCATCTCACCGCCATCTACATCAAGCAGAGCCTCGGTAAGCTGTCGGCGCTGTGCGGCTGCGTGGTGGCGTCCATAGGCAGCAGTTGCGGCATCACCTATCTCATGGGCGGTGACTATCAGCGCATCTGCAACTCAGTGAAGAATATGGTGGCCAACCTTACGGGCATGATCTGCGACGGAGCCAAGCCCAGTTGTTCGCTTAAAATCTCGTCGGGAGTCAGCACCGCTCTGCTCTCCTCGCTGCTCGCCATGGAGGGCCGTTGTGTCACTTCTGCCGAGGGCATCGTCGACGACGATGTAGACCGCTGCATCCACAACCTCACCTCCATCGGTGCCGATGCCATGCGTACCACCGACGACATGGTGCTCAACATCATGACTCATAAGTAACTCCTTGCAGAAGAAAAGCTGCATCTCAACAAAATATTCAAGCAAGCTTGATATTCTACATTCGATTTGCATTCTCTTTGCACCGTCTACCAATGAAAGTGCTCAGGGAGCCTCGCAGGGGGCATCTATTACGACCAAGGGCGGTCACAATAGACGACAGGCGCCGGTCATCTATTAAGACCCAAGAGGAACACTATCGGGCAGCTGACAAAGTATTAAACTGTCATTTACACAACTTCTGCAAATCTACTACTTCTTCCTGAACATTCCAAGAAAAAGAGAAAAAAGTGTAAGCGTAAACAAAGACTAATGCTTCAATGTGTAGGGGGCATAGGAAAGTGAAGTGTTGTGGGTTGTGCTGCGAAAGTCTGATAAGCAAGTGCTAATGAGTAAACGAAAAAAGGAAGAGAACATAGTGGCTCTCTTCCCTTTGTGTTTCATGTTCCTTGCCGCTGGGCAGGGGGAACAGAATATTTGCAGAAAACAATCTTACACGAGTGTGGCGACAATTTCCTCGCGAGTGCCGGGGAGCATGTCGATGACTGGAATCTCGGGCATGGTGTAGCAGCCTGGCTGCAGACGGAAGGTGGCGCGAGCCACGTTGACCAATACCTGAGCAGTGAGAGCAGGGTTGTTGATGCTCATGTTGAACTCGAAACGCTGGTTCTGAGTCTTGCCCGAAACGCCCTTGCGAACGAGGTTCACACCATGGCCCATGTCCTTGACATCATCGACTGAGGCTACAGCAAAGACGTGGGTCTCGTCGTGAGCGAAGTAAGGGTCGGCCTTAATCTCGGCAGTTACGTCCTCGAGCTTGGCGCCTTCCTCCAACTCTACGTACACCATGCGGCGGTGAATGCCCTCGCCCAATGGGATGGTGACAGAGAGAGCCTCCTTGACACCCTGCTTGCTGCGTACGCAAACAGAGTGGCCCATGCTCATACCAGGACCGAAGTTGGTATAGGTAAGACCCTTAGGAGCAAGGCTTTCCATGAGCACGCGCACTACTGAGTCAGAACCTGGATCCCAGCCAGCAGAAATGACGCTCACCTTGCCTGCCTTCTTGCAGTTTTCCATCTGGCTGGTACGATAGTCGAGGATGCCGGTATGGATATCGTAGCTGTCGACGGTGTTGATGCCGAGAGCCACTATCTTGGCAGAGTATTCTGGGCAGGAACGGGTAGGAGTGGCGAGGATGGCTACATCCACGTCCTTCAGCTTGGTGATGTCGTCTACTACATCATAATCAGCCAGTTCGGCTGGTTTGTTCTTGTCGCCCTGACGGCGTACGATGCCTGCAATCTCAAAATCGGGAGCTGCCTCGAGTGCCTCGACGGTGAACTTACCGATATTGCCGTAACCTACTACGGCTGCTCTAAATTTCTTCATTGTATTCTTTCTTTTATTTGTTGTTTGTTCAGTTTCCGGTTGCAAAAGTATAGCTTTTATTCGAGAAAACGAACGTTTTAATAGTTTTTTAACTATAAGAACCGACAAAAAGTTGTAAAATCATAGCTTTTAGGTATGTTTTTGTAGGATAGTGTAAGGATGGTGGGGTGAGAATGCTTACAGATTGAAAGAAGGAGGGCAAATGCAGAAGTTGAATTCTTGAGCTTCTCTAACTTCTTTTAATTTTCTCATTTGCAAAAGTGGAGCAAAAACATTTTCCCCCTCTTTGGCAATAATAGCGCCGAATGTGCGTTTATTATATAATCGTATGCGCATGGGCGCGATGACGAGAGATGTGAAATCATAAAATTATTAACGACAATCATGATTGAATATATACATGGCGACCTGACCGAGCTGACGCCGACACAGGCCGTTATCGAGACCGCGGGCGTGGGTTATGCGCTCAGTATCTCGCTCAACACATATACTGCCATACAGGGTAAGAGAGAGGCTAAACTGTACGTTCACGAAGTACTGGTGACAGGTGGAAGAGACGACTCGTTCACCCTCTATGGCTTTGCCTCGAAGCAGGAGCGAGAGCTTTACCGTCTTCTCATCACCGTATCGGGTGTGGGAGCCGGCACGGCGAGGATGATTCTCTCGTCGATGTCGCCACGCGAGCTGTGCAACGTCATCTCCACTGCCAACGAGGCGATGCTCAAGGGCGTGAAGGGCATAGGACTGAAGACTGCCCAGCGCATCATCATCGACCTGAAGGACAAGATCGTAAGCATGGGAATAGCCGACGAGCTGCCTGCCAATGGAGGAAACGTGGACATGGTGAACAACGACGTGAAGGACGAGGCGGTGAGCGCACTCACCATGCTCGGATTCTCGCCAGCGCCATCGTCCAAGGTGGTGGTCGACATCCTGAAGGAACAGCCCGACCTGAAGGTGGAACAGGTGATCAAGACGGCTCTGAAACGAATAAAATGACGAAAAAGAAGAAACGAGTGTAGATGTTGATAAAACGAAAATATAAATATGCCTTTCTGTTGATGGCATTGCTGATGGTCTCGGTCATCGGCAATGCCTTTGGCTTGTCGTACTGGCAGGACAACAGGACGCGGCAGCGAGCTGCCCAGAACCGCAATGCCAGCGCAGCCAGTAGGAAGCAGACGGCTGCCACGACGAAAAAGGCTGCCACGGCAGCAGGAAAGCCCGGCATCACGGCCCAGCCCATCCTCGCCGACGAGGACACCATACCCGACTCGCTGCTGCACACACGATGGCCCGTACAGCGCACACAGCCCATCAGTACGGGCGACCTGTATCAGAGTCCGTTAGACCTGCAGCGCCCCGACAACATGAAATATCACGTGGAGTACAACGACACGCTGGACCGCTACGTCATAGGCAACAAGCTGGGCGGCGCATGGCTCTCGGCTCCCATCATGATGACGCCTGCCGAGTACATGGCATGGAGCGAGCTCAACGAGCGACGTGCCTACTACCGCAAGCAGAACGACGAGATATACAAGGCGAAGGGAAAGGAGAAATTTGACTTCACCGACATGCACTTCGACCTGGGACCTGCCGAGAAAATCTTCGGTCCCGGAGGCATCCGAGTGCGCACGCAGGGAACTGCCGAGCTGAAGTTTGGCATCAACAAGAAGAGTGTGGACAACCCCTCGCTGCCCATCCGCAACCGCAAGACCACGATGATGGAGTTTGATGAGAAGATCAACCTCAACGTCAACGGAAAGGTGGGCGACAAGGTGAACATGAACCTCAACTACAACACCGACGCCACCTTCGACTACGACGCGCAGAACATGAAGCTGAAGTACGACGGCAAGGAAGACGAGATCATCAAGCTCGTGGAGGCAGGCAACGTGTCGTTCCCCTCCAACTCGTCGCTCATCCGCGGTGCCAGCAGCCTCTTCGGTGTGCGCACCGATATGCAGTTTGGCAAACTGAAGTTGCAGACCGTCCTGTCGCAGAAGAAATCGTCGTCGAAGAGCGTGTCGTCGAAGGGAGGCGTGCAGCTCACACCCTTCGAGATCAATGTGGCCGACTATGAGGAGAACCGACACTTCTTCCTCTCGCGATACTTCCGCGACCACTACGACGCATGGATGCAGAAACTGCCCAACCTCACCACTGGCGTCACCATCAACCGAGTGGAGATTTGGGTAACCAACAAGACTGCCACCACCACCAACACCCGAAACATCATAGCCCTCACCGACCTGGGCGAGACCTCGAAGATAAGCAACCCCATGTGGGCGTCTGCAGGAACGGCCGTGCCCTCCAACAGAGCCAACAGCGAGTACGACGCCATGGTGAACCAGTATGCCGCAGCACGCGACATCGACCAGGCCGCCACCGTGCTCGAAGGAGCAGGACTGAAGGGCGGCGACGACTTCGAAAAGTTGGAGAGCGCCAGACTGCTCTCCTCGTCGGAATATACGGTGAACACTGCCCTCGGCTACGTGTCGCTGAGGAGCGGACTGCAGACCGACCAGGTGCTGGCTGTGGCCTACGAGTACACCTACGGCGGTGTGACCTATCAGGTGGGCGAGTTCGCATCCGACATCACCGACACCCGACAGGGACTCTTCGTCAAGTCGCTCAAGAACACCAGCAACAACCCGCAGCAGGGCAACTGGGACCTGATGATGAAGAACGTGTATTACCTCGCATCGCAGGTGGAGAAGGAGAAGTTCCGACTCGACGTGAAGTATCAGAGCGACTCTACGGGCGTCTACCTCAACTACATTCCCGAGGCGAAGGTGAAAGACCAGCCCATCATCAAGGTGCTGGGAGCCGACCGACTCGACAACAACAACAATCCCCACAGCAACGGCTACTACGACTACGTGGCTGGCTACACCGTATCGGAAGGACGCGTCTTCATCCCCAAGGCCGAGCCTTTCGGAAGCTATCTCTACACCTATCTCAAGGGCAAGGGCATCGCCGACGAGGTGGCGAAAAAGTACGCCTTCACCGAACTCTACGACAGCACCAAGACCGTGGCGAAGCAGATAGCCGAGAAGAACAAATTTCAACTTGTGGGACAGTTTCGCGGAACCTCCGCCAACGTCATCTCCTTAGGCGCATACAACGTGCCACAGGGTTCGGTGCTCGTCACGGCAGGAGGTGTGACCCTCACCGAAGGCTCCGACTACGCGGTGGACTACAATGCCGGCGAGGTGACTATCCTCAACCAAAGCATCATCGACGCTGGAACACCCGTCAACGTGTCGCTCGAGAGCAACACCGACTACGGACAGATGCGCAAAACCATGTTTGGCGTGAACTGGGAGTACGACTTCTCGAAGAACTTCCAGATCAGCGGAACCCTGCAGCACCTCACCGAACAGGCCCTCACCACCAAGGTGACCATGGGCGCAGAGCCTCTCAGAAACACCCTCGTGGGCTTCAACCTCAACTGGAAGCGCGAGAGCCAGTGGCTCACCAACATGCTCGACAAAATACCGTTCCTGCACCTCACGCAGCCATCCTACATCTCGTTCACAGGCGAGTTTGCCAAACTCTTTGCCGGACAGGCCAGTGGAACGCAGGACAACGCATCCTATCTCGACGACTTCGAGAACACCAAGAACACCATCGACGTCATGTCGCCCACATCGTGGGTGCTCTCCAGCGTGCCCTCGTCAAACTTCCGTCAGGACTACAACGACAAGACGGGGCTGACCAGCGGATTCCGACGCAGCCGTCTGGCTTGGTACACCATCGACCCGCTCTTCACACGACGGGGCAGCTCGCTCACACCAGGACACATCAAGAGCGACCTGGCACAGCTGTCCAACCACTATGTGCGTGAGGTCTATGTGCGCGAGCTCTTCCCACTGCGCCAGCAAAACTCCTACAGCGGAGCCACCAACACGCTGAGCGTGCTCAACCTCGCCTACTATCCTGCCGAGCCAGGTCCTTATAACTTCAACCCCGACCTGCAGCCCGACGGAACCCTCGCCATGCCACAGCAGAACTGGGGAGGCATGATGCGCAAACTCGACACCAACGACTTCGAGCAGGCCAACGTGGAATACATCGAGTTCTGGATGCTCGACCCCTTCATCTACTCGCGCGAGCAGGCCGACGCTTCCCAGTATGGCGGCGACTTCTATATCAACCTCGGCGAGATAAGCGAGGACATCCTGCGCGACGGAAAGAAATTCTATGAGAGCGGAATGCCCGTGGACGGAACGTCAAACTTCACCTACACACAGTGGGGAAAGATTCCCGCACAGAGCACCGTGACCTATGCCTTCGCCACCACGAAAGGAAGCCGCGCACTGCAGGACGTGGGATTCAACGGACTCAACGACGAGGAGGAACGCGACTACTACAAGAACGCCTATCTCAGCCAGATACAGGGCAAGGTGAACCAGGCGGTGTTCGACAGCATCTACAATGACCCTGCTCGCGACGACTACCACTACTACCGTGGCAGCGACTGGGACCAGATGAAGGCACCCATCCTGTACAGATACAAGTTTATCAACAACCCACAGGGCAACTCGCCCGACAGCGACAGCCGCACCGAGAGCTACGACACTTCCTACAAGTCGACGCCCGACGTGGAGGACATCAACCAGGACTTCACCCTCAACGAATACGAGAAATACTATCAGTATCACGTGAGCATACGACCTGAAGACCTGCAGGTGGGCTCCAACTTCATCGTCGACAAGCGAAGCTACACGCCCACATTGCGCGACGGCAGCAAGCCCACCGTCACCTGGTATCAGTTCCGCATTCCCGTAGACCAGTACGAGAAGAAGGAAGGCAACATCAACGACTTCTCCAGCATACGCTTCATGCGCATGTTCCTCACCAACTTCCGCAAGCCCATCGTGCTGCGTTTCGGCACACTCGACCTGGTAAGGGGCGAGTGGAGAACCTACGACCAGCTGCTGGGCGCTGCCAACAGCGGCACGCTTGAGGCCAGTGCGGTGAGCATAGAGGAGAATGCCGAGAAGACACCTGTCAACTACGTGCTGCCACCGGGCGTACAGCGCGAGCAAGACCCCACACAGCCACAGCTCGTCGAGGCCAACGAGCAGTCGCTCAGCCTCGTGGCCAAGAACCTGAGCACGGGCGAGGCCAAGGCGGTGTACAAGAACACCACCCTCGACCTGCGACAGTACAAGCGCATGCAGATGTTTGTTCACGCCAACGCCCTGGAGCAGGACGTCACCTCGCTGCAGGACAACCAAGCTTCGGTGTTCATCCGGCTGGGAAGCGACTACAAGAACAACTACTACGAGTACGAAATACCGCTGAAGCTCACACCGGCACGCAACAACTACAGCCGATACAGCTACGAGGACTGCCGTGCCGTGTGGCCCGAGGAGAACATGCTCGACGTGGCGCTCACCGTCTTCACCGCACTCAAGAAGGCGCGCAACCAGGCCAAGTCGCAAGGCATGGCTTCCTTCTCGGCACCCTATTCGGCCTACGACTCCAACCATCCCAACAACAAGATCACCATCATGGGTAATCCTACACTCGGAGAGGTGAAAACCATGATGATAGGCGTACGCAACAACGCCGGAGAAATCAAGAGTGTGGAGGTGTGGGTCAACGAGCTGCGTCTGCTCGACCACAACAGCAAGGGCGGATGGGCTGCCAACGGAAACCTCAATGTGCAGCTCTCTGACCTGGGAAGCGTCAACGCCACAGGTAAATATCAGAGCGAGGGATTCGGCGGTCTGGAGGACGGAGTGGCAAGCCGATCCACCGACACCTACAGCTCGTACAGCGTCACCACCAACCTCGAGCTCGGAAAGTTCTTCCCCGACAAGGCCAAGGTGAGCATACCTTTATATTACAGCATCACCAAGGAGAAGACCTCGCCCAAGTACAACCCGATGGACACCGACATGGAACTCAAGGACGCACTCGACGCGGCTGGATCGCGACACGAGCGCGACTCCATAGAGAGCATCGCCGTGACAAAGGTCACCAATACCAACTTCTCCATCTCCAACGCAAGGGTAGGAATCTCCACCAAGCGTCACCCCATGCCATACGACCCTGCCAACTTCTCCTTCTCCTACAGTCACTCGCACCAGCGCACAACGGGCGAGACCACCGTTTACGAGAAAGAGGACAACTGGCGTGGAGCGCTCGACTATTCGTGGACTCCGGTCTACAAGGCGTGGGAGCCGTTCAAGAAGATAAAGAACCGCAGCAAGTGGCTCGACATACTGAAGCGATTCGGACTGAACTGGCTGCCGCAGAATGTGGCGTTCAACACCGAGATGACGCGCAACTACTACGAGCTGCAGGAGCGTGACATGGAGTCGACAGAGAACACGCAGCTGCCGCTCTCGTTCAGCCAGCAGTTCCTCTGGAACAGAGAGTTCGCCGTGCGCTGGGACCTCACCAAGAACCTGCACGCCAACTTCCGAAGCGCCACACACGCACAGATAGAGGAGCCTTACACACCCGTCAACAAAGACCTCTATCCCGACCAGTATCATGCCTGGAAGGACTCGGTGTGGACAAGCATCAAGCACCTCGGTACACCGCTCGACTACAATCAGACGTTTACCGCATCCTATCAGTTGCCGCTCAACCTGCTGCCCGTATTCGACTGGGTGAACGCCGACGCCAACTACAACTCGACCTATTCCTGGAACAAGGGAACCGACGACGAGGACGGTAACAACTACGGAAACACCATCAACACCAACCGCGACGTGACACTCAACGGATCGTTCAACCTGGTGAAACTCTACAACCACGTGCCCTTCCTCAAGAAGGCCAACCAGCGCTTCGACCGCGAGCCGTCGAGATCGCAACTGCAGCGCAAGAAGCAGGATAAAGCCAAGCAGAGGCAGGAGGCACAGCGACAGAAACAGGAGTTGCAAAAGGTGAGAAAGGAAGCCGAGGCTGCCGGAAAAGACCCCGACGAGGCTGAGAAACAATGGCGGAGCAAGCAGAACAAGAAGGCAGAGCAGCAGAAGAAAGCACTGCCCAAGAACCGCCGTGCCTTCGAGAAGGAAGTGGTGCTCATGCCCGACACCATCATCAAGGTGAACCACGGCAAGAACAGCAAGCGACTCATCGTTACCGCCAAGACTGAGGACGGAAAGGTGATGAAACTGAAATACAAGAAGGTGAACGCCAACCAGATAAAACTCATCTCGAAGGTAGACACTGCCACCAAGGTGAAACTCACCGTGCTGCCGAAGGAACCGCTCGAGAACCAGGGCTGGTACAAGACCATGCAGGCTGTGGCACGCACGGCCATGATGGTGCGCAACATCAGCTTCACCTATCGCAACAACTATCAGCTCACGCTGCCAGGATTCCTGCCCACCATCGGCGACGCCTTCGGACAGACCAAGCAGGGCGTGCTCTCGCCAGGCCTCGACTTCGCCTTCGGTATGGTGGACGACAGCTATATAGACAAGGCACGACGCAACGACTGGCTCCTGGTGAACGACACCATCGCCACACCTGCTGCCAGCAGTACCACCAACGACCTGCAACTGCGCATGACGCTCGAACCGGTGAGAAATCTCAAGATAGACCTCAACGCCTCGCGCACCAAGACTGTGCAGAAGAGCATGCAGTACATGTACGAGGGAACGCCCACCACGGAGAGCGGAACCTTCACCATGACTACCATCTCGATAGGCTCTGCCTTCGAGGGAATGGGCTCGGCAAGCAGCGGCTACAAGAGCAAGACTTTCGAAAAGTTTGTCAACTCGCTCGAGTCTTACCGCAACAAGGTGGAGGCGCGTTATGCCGACGCAGTCTATCCGGCAGGGTCGGCTCTGGCTGGAGGCAAGTTTGATGCTTCGCGCACGCCTGTCAACAAGTACAGCGGCGACGTGATGATTCCGGCGTTCCTTGATGCCTATACCAGCATGGGAGGCTCGTCGCTCTCGCTCTTCCCCGCACTCAGCCGTCTGCTGCCCAACTGGACTGTCCGTTACAGCGGACTGGGCAAGCTGCCCTGGCTACGCGACCACTTCAAGAGCATCAACATCAACCACTCCTATAAGAGCATCTTCGCCATAGGAAGCTACAACACCTACAGCACCTTCCAGGAGTATATGAACGGAATAGGCTTCATCGACGACACGGCGACAGGCAGTGTCACACCGAGCAGTATGTTCAATATCTCGCAGGTAAGCATCAACGAGTCGTTCTCGCCACTCATGGGTGTCGACATGACGTTCAACAACAATATGACGCTCAAGGCTGAGTATCGTCAGACGCGCGTGCTGAGTCTCAGTATGACGAGTGTGCAGGTGAACGAGGCGCTCAGCAAGGACTGGGTCGTAGGAATGGGCTATCGTCTCAACAACCTCAGCCTTTTCGGCAGGGGAAAGCGAGCCATCAAGTCGAAGGGAAAGAACAAAAATCAGAGCAACGTGGCCGCCAGCAACCGCAACTCTGGAACCAACCAGAACCTCAACCTGCGTCTTGATTTCAGCTTCCGCCGTCAGGCTGCCATCGTGCGCGACATAGCCTCTATGGTGAGCAGTGCCAGCAGCGGAAACAAGGCGCTCAAGCTGAGTTTCTCGGCCGATTACACCCTCAACCGGCTCCTCACCATGAGCTTCTACTACGACCGTCAGACCAACACTCCTCTGCTTTCGAGCAGCAGTTATCCCACCACTACGCAGGACTTCGGTCTGAGTGTCAAGTTCTCGCTGACGAGATAAGGATGTTTCGGGAAGATAGTGAAATGAAAGAATAGGGGCGAGATTGCATCTTTGCAGTCTCGCCCCTAT
>ERZ1031933.26-NODE-26-length-31067-cov-10.700890_pt1 | contig 31067 bp, 18 predicted proteins | sample MGYA00517880_ERZ1031933 | MGnify/ENA primary metagenome ERZ1031933 (study PRJEB33719, sample SAMN04261283) | wastewater metagenome | biome: rural village; feature: human; material: feces | host: Homo sapiens | place: El Salvador | collected 2014-01-14 ... | reverse complement strand
AAATTGACCGCAGCTAAAAACTACAAAGAGTATGCAGGATGGACTGCGGTTGATGCAAATTATGGTGGTTACAATAACAATCAAGGAAATTATCAGTCTGGCCTCTTTAACGTATCAACAACTGGAAGGTTAGTATATGCAGAAGCTCAAGACTTTTTATTTGGTCAGTACCAACATGGTTATATAGGTACTTATGACTTTAATATCAGTGGTAGCTTGAATAATCGTGTTTGGCTCGGTTTGACTATAGGAATACATGATGTTCATTACAATAGTAATTCATTGTATAGCGAGGATCTTGCTGATGGCAACATAGCAGATTCACATGAACAGCTAAGAATTTCTGGTACAGGATATGATGTCAAAGCAGGTTTGATATTCCGTCCAGTTGCAGATTCACCTTTCAGAATAGGTGCTTACGTGAACAGTCCGATATTCTATGATCTCACACTCAAAGGTGATAATGATATATCTATTTATGGTGACAATGAACCAGCAACGTATCAAGAAACCGATGGGACGCAAGCTCCATGCTATACCAAAGGAGATAGAGGACAGTCTGTAGATTATGATTTCCGCTTAAATACACCATGGAAAGTTGGTGTAAGTATGGGACATACAGTTGGCAAATCTCTTGCTTTGGGTGCAACTTATGAGTATGCTTGGTATGATCATATGGACAATCGAGAAAAGACGGGTACTTACTATGATTATTGGGATGGTGCAGGATATGAGACAAGTACTAGTGACGAAGCAATGAATCATGATACTCGTCTAAACTTGAAGGGTGTCAGTACATTCAAAGTTGGTGCAGAATACAAGCCAATAGACATGCTTGCAATTCGCTTGGGATATAACTATGTTTCTCCGATGTACAAAAATGATGCATTCAGAGATCAGACCTTTGATAGCAATGGTGTCTATGCCTCTACTTCTTCTGACTATACAAACTGGAAAGCGACCAACCGCATCACTGCAGGTTTGGGATTCAACTATCAAGGATGGGGATTTGATGTTGCATATCAGTATAGTGCTCAGAAGGGAGACTTCTATCCATTCCAATCTTTTGAGGAGATGAATTGTGTAGCCCCTGTAACGGAGGTAAAAAACAATCGTCATCAGCTCTTAATGACTCTCTCTTACAAGTTTTAGTAATTATTTTCACTATTTTCTGTAAAAAAGTACAGAAAAATTTGGTGGTTTCGAAAATTTACTATAACTTTGCAACTGTTTAGAAAAAGATATTTTTAACGCAATATTGAAAATATTAGTTTTTTTAGTGGTTAATTTAGTTTTAGTAAGTATGTAGGTAGAGCTTGTTGTGAAACAAGCTCTATTTTTTTTGTCCGCTATGAGACCAATAGGCTCATAGCGGAGTTGTTGTTACTTTTTCTTTACTCCCTTCACCGCCATGCTCTCCAATGGATTCTCAGGCCAAAAATGCTTGGGATAGCGACGCTTCAGTTCTTTTCGTACCTCGAAGTAAGTACCTTTCCAAAAACTAGAAAGATCTTGTGTCAACTGCACGGGTTTGAAACCAGGGGATAGCAATTCCATCAATACTGGTTGTTTGCCATCGTTCACACAAGGAGTTTCCTGCATCCCGAAGCATTCTTGTAGGCGTACACTCAATATGGGTGCGTCGGCTCCTTGACGATAATCCACTCGAATCTTGCTACCCGAAGGCACTTGGATGTGTGTAGGTGCAAGATGTTCAATGGATTGTTGCAAATCGTAGGGTAGTATATTCCAAATCATCTCATGGAGTGGCAACTTCTTTAACTCATTGGCATTCGACTTTACTTTGTCATTCTCCTCTAGATAGAATGGAAGCCATTCGCTAGCTGTGTTTAAGAGATAATCGGTTGAAAGGTCGGGAATGTCAAGCTCCGGATGCCACTCCTTTACTTTAGCCACACGCAGTTGGAGCCTTTGCACGTCGTTATTCCAGTCGAGTAGGCTCAATCCGTCTTTCTTCACAGCCTCACAGACGATAGCCTTGATTTTCTCCTTGTCGATGTCGTGCATCGGTTTGCTGTCGAGCACAAGCAAGCCGATACGTCTCTCCTCTCGCATTACTACACCCTCTAGCTTTGAGTCCCAAGAGATACGTTGGTGAGGAATGGCGATTTCTTCTAGTGTCTGCTCATCAAGGGGTGCGGCGAGGAATACTTTGCCGGCATTGCCTGTAGCGTGAAGTGATGTTTGGCTGCTGTTGCTCATGGTGTGGAGCGAGGCGATGGCTATCCATTCTTTTGCAGAAAGGGCATCGGTAGAGTCGATTCGTACCAGTTGACCATTGGCCAAACGAAAGTTGCCGAGGTTATCGCTAGCTTTGGCGATGCGTTCCGGATAGGCATAGGCGACTAGTCTGCCAATATCCTCTGCAGTTATATCGGTATGAGCGTCCTTGGAATCTCGTATTGCTTTCTTCGTCTGGTCTGTGTTCTCTTTCTTTCGGCACATCCTTTGGTATTCTTGTGCAATTCGTGCGATTCGAGCCCATTTGCCCAGATTCTTATTTTTTCTTGCGCTTCTGAGATAGCTGATACGTAGGCTCATGTCGCAATCCTCTTTATCTGCTAATGGATCCTTTTCTTCCAAGAGGGCTGCAATATCGCAAGCCAAACTCTTCTCGCTGGTTGATGCTGCGCTCAAAATCATTTTCGAAATACGAGGGTGACAAGGCATTTGTGCCATCTTTTTGCCGAGGGGAGTGATTGAGAGTTCATCGAGTGGTGAAATGGCACCTAATGCTTTCATTGTTTTCACAGCTTGCATGATGTGCCCTGTAGGTGGAGGGGTAAGCCAAGGGAGTGAGAGTACATCGCTTTCACCAAAGGCTGCAATGGCGAGTGCCAAGGATGACAAGTCGGCTTCTTCTATCTCAGGCTTGCGTTGCTCTTGCATCTGATGTTGGGATGCCAAGGTCCACAGGCGATAACATGTGCCTTCGGCGAGTCTTCCAGCTCGTCCCATACGCTGTGTCGCCATGTCTTGACTGATAGTTACGGTCTCCAAGTGACTGAGGTCTGTGCTCGCCTCATAGACCAGTTGACGGCAAAGTCCAGAATCCACGACCACTCTTACGCCATCGATGGTGAGAGACGTTTCTGCAATGGGCGTGGCAAGGACAATCTTTCGTTCGCCCTTACGAGAGGGGGCGATGGCTGCACGTTGCTGCTCTTGTGGGAGATTGCCATATAACGGATAAATGCTCGTTGTGATGGGCTGATTTGCACTTACGTTATCATTCCATTCTGTCGCAAACGCCCCTCTCAGCATTTCCTCGCATCTTATGATTTCTGCTTGTCCAGGCAAGAAGGCGAGGATGTTGCCATCATGTTCTCTATAGGCTCTGACAATGGCACTCGCTACTGCTTGTGTGATATGGAAACGGTCGGGTGTCTCTTGGGCATATTTCACTTCCACAGGATACATCTTTCCTTTGCTCTCTATAACGGGAGCTTGTATTGCCTTGCTGATGTCTTCCACATTTATGGTAGCCGACATAATGACGAGTTGCAAGTCGTCACGGATTAGTAGCTGTGTTTGGCGGGTGAGGGCGAAAGCTAAGTCTGACTGGAGGCTTCGCTCATGGAATTCATCGAAAATCACCATGTCGATGCCATCCAGTGTTGCATCGCCAACTAGCATTCTTGTGAGGATGCCCTCGGTAAGCACTTCTATTTGGGTGCGTTCAGAAACCTTGCTCTCGAATCGCACTCGATAGCCCACTGTTTCACCCACCTTCTCGCCCAACATGTCTGCCATGCGCTCAGCTATCTGTCGAGCGGCAATACGGCGAGGTTCCAGCATCAAAATCTTGCCTCTGGTTTTCATACCTTTCAAAAGGGTGAGGGGGAGTAAGGTGGATTTGCCTGCGCCAGGAGGGGCGGTGATGATAAGGCTCTGATGATGAGCCAAAGTGTCATTTACTTGGACGGCGATTTGGGAAGCAGGCAACTTCCCAAACTGCCGTATCAGTTGTTCTAATGTCATATCTGTCGGTTACTTAACTTCTATCACTTGCGAAACTTCTATCTGTTACAAGTCAGCTAGATGGCGCTCAATAGGAATGCCACGGTTCTTGTCCTCGTTGTCTTTGTTGATGTCTATCCAGTTGCGCAAGGTATCCATGGCGACACGGGTGGCATGCTGTAGGTTGTCGCCATCGGTGAGCCTTCCCTCAATGATGCTGGAGAAAATGTCACCTGTACCGGGAAATTGTACAGGAATCTCATCGTATGGCAAGACAAAATATTCGTCAGTCTCGTGATTGAATCCCACAACAGCATGCTGACCGTCCACGATGCAAGAAGTGATGAGCACTGATAACGAACCTATTTCTCTCAGTTGGTTGACCAGTTCGTATGCTTCGCTCTTCGAGATTCCTTTCTCGCTATATTCAGCACCTGTGAGCAGGCAGGCTTCTGTATAGTTAGGAAAACAGAGGTGCGCCACACTGAGCATCTCTCTCATGCAGCGGATGGTGCCCTCATTGGCTCCGCCATAGAGTTTGCCATAGTCGCCCATAACGGGATCAACGAATATCTCTGTTCCCAATGCAGCTTGCTCTCTGCAATAACGAGCGATAAGTTGCGCCTGTTGCTCGGAAGGGATAAAACCAGTGGTGATAGCATCGAAATGTATGCCAAGCTCATTCCATTTTTGGAGGGCTTCCTCGATGTAGGAAGTACATTCTAGGATAGCATACTTGCCGTATGGGAAGGTATTGCTGATGAGCATTGTGGGCAGATTGAATACATCGTGTCCCATATATGACAATATGGGCATTTGTACAGCCGCTGATACCTTTCCGTAGCCGCACATATCGCTGACAATCAGAATGTTGCTTTTCTCTTTCATTCTTTATTTTTCTCTTATCTCGTTTTTTTCTCTCTTTCAACTAAATAACTGCAAAAGTGGAAGTTGAATGGTTTAATAACTGGCAGTGCAAGGGATGCCGAGGGCTTCTACACGAGTCTTGATGGCATCGAGCACTTCACGTGGTGCTTTCTCCAACTTCTTATCTGGAGTCTCACGGTCAATGGTATAGACCATTACTTTCTCTGGCTGTATGTCTTTTACTGCTTCGAGCCAAGGACCTATATATTTCTCGGTAGTATTGTCCATATCATCTCCACGAAGAAACATCGTCTGAATGATGACATGACCTTTGAACATCTTGAGATACTTGATGATTTCCTTTACATCATAGTTAGGCTGCTGTGGACGGTCCAACTTCTTGATGTAATCCATATCGACCGTGTCGAGCTTCAAGATATTGTTATCGACAAGCATGAGGGCCTCCCGCACTTCCTCCTTATATATATAGGTGGAATTGCTGAGAACAGAGAGTTTTGCCTCTGGAAAATACTGGTTGCGTACAGCCACTGTGTCCTCTACGATAGCCTTGAAGTCGGGATGTCCTGTAGGCTCACCATTACCTGCGAAAGTTATGTCGTCGAGAGGCTCGTGATTCTTGTGTCGATTCTCTAAGACCTCGGCAAGTCCTGCTTTCACTTGTTCACGAGTAGGACGTTTGTGAGTAGGTCGGAAATCAGCATTGAAGCCGCATTCACAATAGAGGCAGTCGAATGAACAAACTTTGCCATCGTCTGGCATGAGATTGATGCCAAGTGAAACACCCAATCTGCGGGAGTTCACAGGACCAAATATAGGGGAGGGATAAATAATCGTTGACATAGACGAATGAAATTATAAATAATAATGAATTAATAGTAAATATCACTTTCTGAAAATCTTATCGACCACGATGGCGATAGCACCGTCTCCAGTCACGTTGCAAGCTGTGCCGAAGCTATCCATGGCGATATACAAAGCTATCATGAGTGCTTGCATGTCGGCATCGAAACCCAAGACAGAAGCGAGTGGACCAAGGGCTGCCATGACGGCTCCTCCTGGTACTCCAGGGGCTGCAACCATACAGACGGAGAGCACGAAGATGAAGTTGAGGAAAAGCGGCAAGCCGTGTGGCATTCCATTGAGCATACAGATTGTGAGGGCGCAACAAGTGATTTTCATCATCGAACCAGATAGGTGGATGGTGGCGCAAAGAGGAACCGTAAATCCGGCTATGCCGTCGGTGACGCCATTCTTCAGTGTTTGCTTCAATGTGACAGGTATCGTGGCTGCTGATGAGGAGGTGCCGAGTGCCGTAAAATAGGCAGGCAACATGTTGAACAACAACCGTAAAGGGTTCTTGTGAGATAATCCGCCTGCTATCACAAACTCATATAGTAGGATAACCACGTGGAGTACCAAAATGACGAGGATGATTTGGGCAAAGACCACCAAGATGCGATATGCCTCTCCAGTAAACGTCATGTTGAGGAAGATGCCGAAGATATAAAGTGGCAAGAGAGGAATGATGATCTTGGAGATGACGCCAGATATGATGTCCTTGAATTCTCTGAAGACATTGTGCATTGTGCGGCTCGATTTGTAGGCAATACCAATGCCAGCGATAAAGGAGAATACAAGTGCACTCATCACATCCACCATGGCTGGTATTTTCAGTTCGAAGAACGGTTTGAGTTCCTCTATTTTATCTACGGTTACATGTCCTGTGCGAGCTACCATGTCAGGAAAGCATAGCGATCCCGTTCCGTAAGCCAATAAACCTGCCAAGATGGTGTCGGCAAATGCCAAGCCCACAGTGACGAGGAGCAATTTGCCAGCTCCATGACCGATGTCGGCAATAGCTGGAGTCACCAGTCCGATAATGATAAGAGGTATCATAAAGCCCAAAAACTGACTGAAAATACCATTGAAGGTGAGGAAAAGTCTTACCCATTCTTCCGTGAGAACATTTCCCAGTACGACGCCCAATACGATGGCGATGATTATCTTGCCGAGTAGCGGTATCTGCATTCTTTTCATTCTTATCTTTATATCTTTTTGATATGAAACTTTTACTTTTTCTTTGCAAAATTAATCAAAATGTAAGGGAAGAACGAGTATTTTTTGTTTTTTAACTCTAAAATGCTCGTAATTGGATTATTTTGCCTACTTTTGCAGTATGAAAAGTAAGAGATTAGCAATATTCACCTTATCGCTCTTGATAAGCAATGTTTGTTTGGCTCAGGAGGTGAGTGAGCCTGTCGCTCATCAGTATAAGAGCTATCATGGCGATGGCATCGACAATGTGTTGGAGTATGTTCCTACGGCTGCTGTCTTCGGACTAAAACTCTTGGGTGTACCAGCTGAGAGTTCTTGGAAACGACGACTTACGGTATCGGTTGTATCGTTTGGCATCAACGCTGCTGTCACTTATTCCCTCAAGCATACAATACATGAAATGCGACCGGATGGCACCGACAACCATTCGTTTCCGTCGGGACATACGGCTGTAGCCTTTTGTGGCGCTACCACATTGATGCATGAGTATCGTAAAGTGTCGCCTTGGATAGGTGTCGCGGGATATGCTGTGGCTACCACAGTGGCTGTGGATAGAGTGCGTCGCAATCGCCATCATTGGGGGGATGTTGTAGCGGGTGCAGCCATTGGCGTTGCTTCTGCCGAAGCTGGATATTGGATAGGTGATATCATCTTAGGAAAGGGTAAAAAAAAAAAACAAGATGTCAGCCTTTCTGTTGCACCAATGGGAATGACGTTGGTAGCTCGCCTTTAGAATGAATGACAAAAGCTGAAGTTTAGCTTTTTAATGTTTGAATTATAAAAGATATATTATATGATAGCAAAATCTAGAATCGCTGCTTTCTTGATGAGCGCAGCATTGATGGCTTCCTTGAATGTAAATGCAGAAAGTATTGAAGTCCAAAAATTTAAATATGCCGGTCCTTATCCGGTCAGTGTGCCTTGGATGGCTGATAGTGTGAACGTGAAAGCTGAGAAATACTCGATGGACGGCGTGCTCGATTCACCGCTCAACTTGAGCGTGCTGAACCAAGCAAAGACTGTATCTGTGCTTCCCAATGGCGGTCAGGATGCCTTGCATCTCAGTTCATTTACATTTACCAATACCTCTCGTACTAAGGTAACAATTGCGGTGAACGGCTTGAAGGATTATCGCTTGTTTGTGGATGGTGAACCAGTGAAAGCAAATGGTGGCAAGTCTGAGATGACATTGATGCCATCGAATCATACCGTTGTCATCAAATATCTGACAACGAAGCTGTCTCCTTCATCTTCGTCCTCGAACTCCGAAGGGACAACGTCTGTTAATGCTGGTCCTTGCCATGTAAGCATTACGGCAGAGGATGGGAAAGCCGTCACTATTGGCGAAACATCATCGTCGGCGAAGCGTGCATACAATATTTATGACGTGATGCAGATTCCGACTTGTTCTGGTGTTTCCATCTCACCTAACGGAAAGTTTGTCATCGATCGTAAGACATGGCTTGACAATCAAGGCAATAATCATGTGAAGAATGAATTGCGTAATTGTCTTACCAACCAAATTGTTGCCTCCTTTGACGAGCGTATCGCATGGATGCCTCGAACCAATAGATACTATTTTACGGAAAAGAACAGCGAGGGCAAGTTACAGCTCATCACCGTCAATCCGCTTAATATGCAACGTGAAGTTTTGGTGGAGGAGTTGCCTGAAGGTTATTTCCAGTTCACGCCTGATGAGAAGTCGCTGGTTTTTACTGTTACGACTGAGGGTAGAAAGAAGGATGCACAGGTATTTGACATCAAGTCGCCTGATGATAGACAACCGGGATGGAGAGAACGAAGCAGCCTAGCCAAATACGACTTGGCTACAGGTGTCATGCAACCACTCACGTTTGGTTATCACAATGTTTATCTCAATGACATCTCTGCCGATTCTCGTTACATTCTGATGAGTAAGAGCGAGGAACGACTCACCAAGCGTCCTACCACCCTGACTTCCATCTATCGTCTCGACCTCAATACCTTACAGGCTGAGACTTTGGTAGATAAGGATGGATTTGTGAGTGGCGCATACTTTTCTCCAGATGGCAAGAGTGTGTTGCTTACGGGTTCGCCAGAGGCATTTGATGGCATTGGAAAGAATGTGGACGAAGGTCAGACACCTAGTATGATAGATACTCAACTCTACCTCATGTCGCTGGCAGACAAGAAGGTGCGCCCACTGACCAAGGACTTCAATCCAAATGTACAGAGTGTGGAGTGGAGCAAAGGGGATGGCAATATCTATTTCTCGGCTGAGGATAAAGACTGCGTGCATCTCTTCCAACTTAACCCAAAGAGTGGAAAAATTACGCTCATTCAGTCGCCAGAAGAATATGTCAAGAGTTTCTCTGTTGCCACGTCATCAGGTGAGATGGCTTTCTCCGGTCAGAGTGCATCCAATGCAGATCGACTTTACAAGATGAATATAAAAACATTGAAGGGACAGTTGATGGAGGACTTTGGGCGTGAGGCTTTGAAGAATGTCGAGCTAGGTGATTGCAAGGCTTGGAACTACATCAATTCCCGAGGAGACACCTTATGCTGCCGTTACTATCTGCCGCCTCACTTCGATGCCAACAAGAAGTATCCCATGGTAGTCAATTATTACGGCGGTTGTAGTCCTACAAGTCGTATGTTCCAAAGTCGTTATCCTCATCATGTATATGCTGCGATGGGATATGTGGTCTTGGTGATCAATCCAAGTGGTGCTACCGGTTTTGGACAGAAATTCTCAGCTCGACATGTGGATACGGCAGGTGAAGGTGTAGCAGAGGACATCATTGCGAGCACGAAGGCTTTCTGTGATGAGCACCATTATGTGAACCGTAAGAAGATAGGCTGTATCGGTGCCAGCTATGGTGGTTTTATGACTCAGTATCTTCAGACTCAGACCGACCTCTTCGCCGCAGCCATTTCCCATGCTGGCATCAGCGACCACACCAGTTATTGGGGTGAGGGCTATTGGGGCTATAGTTATAGTGAGGTGTCGATGGCAAACGAGTATCCATGGACCAACAAGCATCTCTTTGTAGATCAGAGTCCGCTCTATAATGCCGATAAAATTCACACGCCATTACTTTTCCTCCATGGCACGGCAGATCATAATGTGCCAGTGGGCGAGAGCATCCAACTTTATACAGCTCTGAAACTCTTGAACCGTCCTACTGCCATGGTGCTGGTGAATGGAGAGGATCATCACATCACCGACTATCAGAAACGAATCAAGTGGCAAGACACCATCTTCGCTTGGTTTGCCAAATGGCTTCAGGATGATGGCTCTTGGTGGAAAGAGATGTATGGGGAAGAGAAGATGTAAGAGGTAAACAACAAAAAAAGGTTGCCACTTTGCGCAGAAGTATTCGCTGTGAATATCAACATGCAAAATGGCAACTTTTTACTTGCTATTGTTTTCTTTTGGTAAATAATATTACTTCTTGATGTGAGAGAAGTAACATTCTTCTATATGAGTTTGGCTAACTTTTTCCAAGTCACCCAATTTTACTTTGTTTTGCTTAATCACTTCGTAAGGCCAACCATCAGGATAGCAGCTTATTGCAAACCAAGACGAGTTTTTGGCATCAACATTAACTTGCGAATCAAACTCTTTTTCAAAATTATCAGAGATGCTCTTGTCTTTGAGGGCACCCACAAAACCGCTTAGCAACGCTTTGATGTCTGATTGCGGTATTACACTGATAACTTCTCCCTGTATTGTATAATTGCCATCTTCATCAATAGACACGGAACGGTTGGAGTCTGACTCGTAGGAATTTTCAGTGGCATCTTCGTGCTCTTCTGTTTCTCCTATCTTATATGTGTTGCCATGGCAAAAAAATAAATCTTTCAATTCTTCAACGTATCCTTCTACCAATTCGTCTGTGGACACATTCTTGCTGATGTCTGAAATGTCGAAACCTAATTCTTTCATGAATTTCATTTCTGGCATATTGGCAAGGTCTTTCATGCAGTCTTTGAAGAGAGTTTTAGCTTGCTTCTTGATTTGACTGAGGTTATGAATTTTAGTGATGGTCCCATATTCATCAGTTTCAAACTCTATAGTTGTACCAATGACCGTCTTTCCGACTCTTTCGGCAATCGCGTTGGCTAGTTTTGCTTCCAATGAGTTGGTGGTTGTGTCATTGTCGATATCCATGAATGTGTAATTCATTTTGTAGCCTGTAGCGGTCGAATCTGTGACAACAAGTCGAATCTTTGTTGCGATGTCGGCAGTTTTGATCGTATCTTTGCCATTGATTTTCCATTTGGTTTCGGAAATCCAATAGTCGCATGTGTCTCCTTTTGCGAAGTAGGCGATGACGTCCAAAGTTGTATCAGTAGCGGTTGTGTCTGCCTCTACAGTTTGTTTACTTTGGTTTTGCTTGCCTTGGGCTTTAGAAACGAGTAGTCCGCAGGCTATGAAGCAGACTATAAGCATGGACATTAATCTTTTCATTTTATTGCAGATTTTAGTTTATGTATTCAGCATATCATTTCTTCTCTCTTTCCTTGATGAATCCATGACGGTAGGCGAAGAGAAGCTCTTCCAAGTCGGCGATCTGCTTGCGCAACTCGACACCTATGTCGGTATCGGCTACCAGCATCCTGCGGTTCGACATCTCTACGATCTGTGTGGTGCTCTTGATGTCGGTACCTCTCTTGATGGCATCCTCTGTGCTTGTGAATGGCTCGTGCTGAACGAGTTGGAAACCACGGGAGTGATAGACCAAGGTATAACCGGCGATACCGGTCTCGTTGTGATAGGCTTTAGAGAAACCACCATCGATGACCATCAACTTGCCATTTGCCTTGATAGGGTTCTCACCCTTGGTCGTTCTCACAGGTACGTGACCATTGATGATATGACGGTTGGGTCCCGTCACCCCAAAGGCATCCATGATGTGGTCGATGACCTCCTCGCTGTCTCTCAACTTGAAGTAATAGCCCTTTTCCTCCTTGTGCGTCTCCTTGTCGGTGATGAAGTAACGCTCGAAGGTAGCCATCTTGCTCTTGTCGAAGAGTGGACTGTCGGGACCACACCAGAGATACAGGAAGTAGTCGATGGCGTAGGCTTTCTCGTCGGGATCGGAATCCTGCTGGAATGCCGTGCGTATCTGCATGCCCGTATGGTGCATCAAGTCTCTGCCACTGTACTTCTTGCCTGGATAAATCTCCACCTCTCTCAGACTGCCGTCGGCATTGAGTGGACATGAGGCGTGGAAGAGGAGGTTGTTGTTGAAGATGGCGTACATACAACCATGCAGGAGCATCACCTTGATGTGCTTGTGCAACTTTTCGCAGACGGAGAAGGAGTGATGGAGTTTCTTCATCAATGCTAGCTCTTCCTCAGAGAGCTCGGAAGGATTCTTTGGGTCGATGGTAGGGAAGTGGCAAGAGGTCATCTCGTATTCCTTGCCATCTATCTCGATGGTTTCCTTCTTGTAGTCGATGTGCTCGAAGAGCTTGCGACCCTCCATCTTCCATTCCGGATGCTTGGAGATAATCTGTGCCTCCACCTTGAACTGGATGACGGCGATGGCTTTGTGCATCTGTGCCGTGAGTCGCTGGGTCTTGTCGTCCAAGACGCAGGCTCCACCATTCAACTTAGGCAGGAACTCCGTGCAAGGGTCGTCCTTGTATGTCTCCATCGCAAAGGTGGCAAGAGGCACCAAGTTGATGCCATAGCCATCCTCCAAGGTGGTGAGGTTGGCATATCGCAAACTCAGTCTGATCACATTGCAGATGCAAGCGTCGTTGCCTGCCGCAGCACCCATCCACAAGATGTCGTGGTTACCCCACTGGAGGTCCCAACTGTGATAGCGCTTCATCGTGTCGAGGATGATATGTGCGCCTGGACCACGGTCGTAGATGTCGCCGAGGATATGGAGGGAGTCGATGGCGAGACGCTGGATCACATTGGCGATGGCAATGATGAAATCGTCGGCTCTGCCGGTCGAGATGATGGTATCTACGATGACATTCACGTAGGCAGCCTTGTCGTGGTCGTCGGTACGCTCATGCAGCAACTCCTGGATGATGTAAGAGAAGTCGGTAGGGAGCGACTTGCGAACTTTCGAGCGAGTGTATTTGCTCGATACGTCTCGGCATACGGCTACGAGTTGGTGGAGCGTGATGTGATACCAGTCGTTGATGTCAGGTTCGTTCTGCTTCACTAGTTCCAGCTTCTCCTCTGGATAGTAAATCAGCGTACAGAGTTCGCGCTTCTCCTGTTCACGCAGGGTGGTTCCGAAGAGTTCGTTCACCTTACGCTTGATGTTACCGGAAGCGTTCTTGAGTACGTGCTGGAATGCCTCATACTCACCATGGATGTCGGCGAGAAAATGCTCCGTTCCCTTAGGCAAGTTGAGGATGGCTTGTAAGTTGATAATCTCTGTGCTGGCCTCAGCCACAGTCGGGAACGACTGCGACAGAAGCTGCAAGTATCTCATATCTTGGTCTATATCGTAATGTTTCATATACTGCTGAATATCTAGTTGTTATACGATGCGGTTAATTGCTTAGTTCATGTTGTGTAGTCTTGGGGTTATTCCATAGGGAAGAGACCGAAAAGCTCTGCGTCTATCTGGTCGGTAATCTTGCGGAAGTCCTCTGGGTTCTCCTCGAAGTTGAGGTGGTCGCCATCGATGATGATGAGCTTGCCCTTGTAGTTCTTGATCCATTCTTCGTAGCGATTGTTGAGTCCCTGAAGGTAGTCGATGCGGATGCTCTTCTCGAAGTTTCTGCCTCGGCGCTCGATGTGGCTCACGAGGGTAGGGATGCTGCTTCGGATGTAGATCATGAGGTCGGGCAACTTCACCAGACTGATCATCAAGTCGAAGAGGTCGGTGTAGTTGGCGAAGTCACGGTCGCTCATCATGCCAATCTCATGCAGGTTGGGAGCGAAAATCTTGGCATCCTCAAAGATGGTACGGTCTTGGATGATATTCTCCTCACTCTTGGAAATCTCTACCACGTCGTGGAAACGCTTGTTGAGGAAATAGATTTGGAGATTGAATGACCAACGCTCCATATCCTTGTAATAATCAGCAAGATAAGGGTTGTTATCTACTGGTTCGAAGTTTGGCTTCCAACCATATCGTTTGCTCAGTAATTTGGTGAGGGTAGTCTTGCCGCTACCTATGTTGCCAGCTATTGCTATATGCATAGTGTCTTAATGTTATAATGGTTTGTATGTTTTGATACATTCGTCTCTTGAGGTGGGCTACTTGTCCTCCTTGGAGAAGAGACCGAACAGATTGGCGTCTATTTGGTCGAGGATGGCGCCAAACTCCTTGGGATTGTGCTCGAAGTCGATGTTATCGACATCTATTACGAGTACCTTGCCCTTGTATTTTTGGTAGATGAACTCCTCGTAAAGTGTGTTGAGACCTTGCAAGTAGTCCAGCGGAATCTGCTGCTCGTAGTCCCTGCCTCGCTTCTGGATGTTGGACACCAGGTGAGGTACCGAAGAGCGGAGGTATATCATCAGCTCTGGTGGACTGACCACTTCCATCATGGAGTCGAAGAGTCCCATGTAGGTGTCGAAGTCTCTCTCGTCCATATATCCCATCTTGCGGTTGTTGGCTACGAAGACATACACACCTTCGAAGATGCTTCGGTCTTGTATGATGGTCTCTTGGCTCTGCTGGATGTCGAGGAGGTTCTTGAAGCGCTGCTTCAGGTAATAGACCTCCATGTTGAGCACCCATCGGGGGATGTCCTTGTAATAGTCGTCAAGGTAGGGGTTCTTCTCCACTGGCTCCAGGAACTTCTTCCAGCCGTAATGCTTAGCCAGCATATTGGTGAGCGTGGTCTTGCCACTACCTATGTTGCCTGCGATTGCTATGTACATTGTCTTTTAATTTATGGTTGCTTTGTGAACAGCTTATGTAAACTGTTGCATGAATTGTTCTTCTGTGATGATGGCGATACCCAGTTGATGCGCCTTCTTGTTCTTGGTGCTTTGCGACTCGGCGTCGTTGTTGATGAGGTAAGTGGTGCTCTTGCTCACGCTTCCCGTCACCTTGCCACCCTGGCTCTCGATGTAAGCCTTCAGTTCGTTGCGATTCTTGTAGTGATGGACGTCGCCTGTTATCACAAAGGTCTGTCCCTCGCACTTTGTGCCCGTCTCGCCTTTTTCCTCTTCCTGAATGGTCAACTCCTTCAGGAGATGGGTCACTCGCTCGAAGTTTTTGTCGTTGTGGAACCATTCGATGAAGCGTGCGCTCTTCTCCGGACCGATGCCGTCGATGCTGGCAAATTCGTCATCGAAGAGTGAGGTGCGTGCCGTCTCTATCAGTTGGTTGAGGTGATAGCGTCCAAGCAGTCGCTTGCACACGTCACCTCCGCAGAGCGGAATGTTGAGTGCAAACAAGAAATGTCTGGCATCCGTTTGGCGACTCTTCTCGATGCTTTCGAGCAGGTTGTGTACCGACTTTCTTCCGAATCCCTCCAATGTGATGATTTGGTGGGCGAAGTCCTTGAGATGATAGAAGTCGGCATATTCCTTGATCCATCCCTCATTGATGAAGGTGGAGACGGTCTGTTCGGAGATGCCGTCGATGTCGAGTCCATCCTTGCTCACGAAACGAGTGAATTTCTTCAGTTGCTTGGCGGTACAGTCGGGATTGGAGCAATGCAACGTCTTCGTGCCACTCTCGCTTTCGATGATATGGGCTGAAGCGTCGCACACCGGACAAGTCTTTGGTATCTCCAAGACGCCGATGCTCTCTGTTATCTTGATGATTTTCGGAATAATCTTGTTGGCCTTGATGACTTGCAACTTGGTGCCCTTTCCACCGATGCCCAGTCGCTCACACTCGCTGATGTTGCAGAGTGATGCACGGCGCACGGTCGTGCCTTCTAGTTCCACAGGTTCGAAGATGGCAACAGGAGTGATGGTGCTTGCGGCACACGACCATTCGATGTGGTCGAGGGTGGTGTCGGCGTGCTCGTCTTGCCATTTGAAGGCGAAGCCAGCACGAGTAGCATGATGCCCTGTCACCGAACCGGTCGAAGCAAACTGGGTGTCATCGTAGGTGATGACAAGACCATCTACAGGGAATGGGTTGACATTTTGGGTTACCTTTAGCGTAAATGCATCAATGTCGGCTTGGATGTTATCTGTTGTTGGCTGTTGGATGTCAACTCGCTCTACCGTCTGGAAGCCCATCTCGTCGAGGAACTGCATTCGCTCGCCCCATGAGTTGATGTCCTTCTCGGTATAGACGAGCGTGAAAGGAATCCACTGGATGCGTCTTTGCTTCACCTCATCCACGTCTTTCAATGTCAGAGAGCCCGAAGCCAGATTGCGTGGGTTGGCGTAGTCTCCTTCCGTCTCGATGAGAAAACGCTCAAAGTCGGCGTATGAGATGACTGCCTCGCCTCTGATCACCAGGTGTCCCTTCTCGGAGATGGTAGGGAGCACCCCCTTGATAGCGGGAGCAAGATGTGTGATATTGGTACCGATGTGGCCATTACCACGAGTAACGATTTTGGTGAGCTTTCCCTCATCGTAGGTCACGACGAGTGTGAGGCCATCCAACTTCCATGACATCCAGATAGGTTTGCCGTCTGCCCATTTCACCAATTCGCTTACTTGCTTGGTCTTGGCGAGAGAAAGGGCGGCAAACTCATGCTCTTCCTTCTGTCCGGAGATGGAGTCCTCTGAAACCGTATTGGTAGGAGAGTCGGGGAGTACGACACCGGTCTCTTCCTCCAATGATTTCAGTTGGTCGAACATCGAATCCCACTCGTAGTCGGTCATCAGTTCGCCCTTGCCGTTATAATAAGATTCTGAAGCTTGGTTGAGTTTTTCCACCAATTGCTTCATCAAGAAGTTTCTTTCTTCCATAAAAGTACTGTTATTTCTTTTGCAAAGATACAGCAAAAATATGGTTTCTCCAAATCTGCTTTGCACAAAATGGAAGAAAGAAGAAAAAAAACGCTAGAAGTTGTTGACAGTATCCATATTGAGCGTTACATATTCGAAAGCAGCGCGAGTGCCGCGGGTGCCATAATCGATGATGCCACAATAGCAGAAGCCCAAAGAAGACAACAAACCGATCATCTTGAAGTTCTTGATGTGCGTGTCAACCTTGATGCTTGGCACCTGCTCCACTTCGCAAAGACCTCTCACGCATCTGATGAATTTCTGTGCCAATCCCTCACGCTGAAATTCGGGTAGGGTAGCAAAACGATGTATCACGTAATAGTTGCCATTGGTCTGCCAATTGCCTGCGATCGTGTCATAACAAGGCTCGCCATTCAGAATGACGGCTCCATAAACTGCTATCTCATTATCTATCGTGAGAACATGTGCCACCCCATTATTGATGTCGTTGAGTACATCATCGCCCGATGGGTAACCATCGTTCCATTGATGCAAACCTGAGTCGATCATCTGCGTTCTTGCCTTGTTAATGATGTTCAAGCAAGCATCGTAATCTCTCAGTGTTGCGGTTCTGAATTCTATGTTCTTATATGCTTTGTCCATCTACATTGCTTTTTAGGGGCATATTATTATTGTAATATCGGCTGCAAAATTAACAAAAAAAAACGATACTCGTACATAAAAAAAGGGAAAAATGACAGTTTTCTGCCGTTTTTCCCTAATTATTCTTTCTATCTGTCAGTATTTTCATGAAAGACTCTGTGTATGAGTCTCATTTTTAGTCCCAAAGACACTTGTCGAGTTCGGCTGTGATGGCTTCCTTTTGCAAGTGCTGACCGATGAAGACAATCTTGATCATGCGGTCGCCTACCTCTGGGTCCCATTCCTTTCGGAGTTGCTCCTCGCGAGCCAACAACTCGTCCAACTGGTCTTTTGGCATAGTGGCGAGCCACTGTCCTGCCTGCTTCACAGTCTTTTGCTTACCTGCCTGTTCGAAGACATAGCACATGTCCTTCTCGTCGGCGAAGTAGCAGATACCCTTGGCACGCACGACATCACGAGGCCATTTTCTAGCGACAAACTCGTCAAACAATCCGAGGTCGAATGGCTTGCGGCTGTAATAGACGAAGGTTCCGATACCATATTCCTCTGCCTCGCCTTCCTCATGGTCGTGATCATGATGGTGGTGGTGATGATGGTGATGTTCGTGTTCGTCGTCATCGTGGTCGTGATGATGATGCTCGTGCTCATCGTGCTCCTCATCGTCATCGTCGTCATCGTGGTGGTGATGCTCTTCCTCTTCTTCCTTCTTGCCGTTGCGCTCAGCTTCGATTTCCTGAATCCATCCTGCTGATGTGGCTACGGTGTTCCAGTCGAACTTGTGAGTGTTGACAATCTTGTCGAGATCTACATCGCCGTAGTTGCACTCGAAGATTTCAGCCTTTGGTTGGATGGCACGAATGATTTGCTTGAGCTTCTCCAGTTCCTTAGGCTCTACCTCGGCAGCCTTGTTGAGCAAGATGATGTTGCAGAACTCAATCTGCTGGATAACCAAGGATGCCAAGTCTTCCTCGTCGATGTTGTCTTTCATCAAGTCATCGCCGTTGGCAAACTCGTCCTTCATGCGAAGGGCATCCACCACTGTCACGATGCTATCGAGACGCAGTACGCCATTCTTGATATACTCAGGACCGAGGGATGGGATGGAGCAGATGGTCTGTGCAATAGGAGCTGGCTCGCAGATACCGCTCGCCTCGATGACGATGTAGTCGAACTTCTTCATATCGACTATCTCCTTCAACTGCTCTACGAGGTCCATCTTCAGCGTACAGCAGATGCAACCGTTCTGGAGAGCTACGAGAGAATCGTCTTTCTGACCTACCACGCCGCCTTTCTCAATCAAGGCTGCGTCTATGTTGACTTCGCCGATGTCATTGACGATGACAGCGAACTTGATACCTTTCTTGTTGGCGAGAATCTTGTTGAGCAAGGTGGTCTTACCACTGCCCAGATAACCTGTAAGCAATAATACAGGAACTTCTTTTGTGTTCATTGGCTTGCTTATTTTAAATTTGTTGATTGATTTCTCTTGATGTGACATCGTAGTCATGCCTTCAAGACAGTATGCCACACGAAAATTTCGCTTACAAATAGTGTGCCACAAAAAGAAAAACCGAAGGATGAGAGACGACTTGTCACACTCACACCTTCGGTTTTTATCGTTATTATGAAAGAATTATTTTTCTTTGTGTCATTCCTATGTCAGGTCTTTATTTTCTAAATGCGTCAAGACCCTTGTTGAGGAAGTCGAGGTAAGCAGGTACGTCCTCCTTGTAGCTGAACGATGCGGTCAATGGGTTGCCATCGTTGTCAACTGCTACGTAGAATGGCTGGGCGTTGGCTCCGAACTTGCTAGCCTGGAGATAACTCCACTTGTCGCCTACGGTACGCAAGGTCTTCTTCTCGCCATTGAAGGTTACCTCCATTGGCTCTGGGAGAGGAGTCTTGTCATCCACGTAGAGGGAAATCAAGACGTAATCCTTGGTCAACTTGTCGGCTACTGATGGGTCTATCCATACAGATGCTTCCATCTTGCGGCAGTTGACACAACCAAATCCGGTGAAGTCGATCAGCACTGGCTTACCGGCTGCCTTGGCTGCTGCCATACCCAACTCGTAGTCTTTATAGGCAGGTTCTACAGTCTTGGTGTTGAGGTTGAAGTCCTGTGTGTTAACAGGAGGTGCAAATGCGCTCACTGCCTTGCAAGGAGCACCCCATAGACCAGGAACCATATAGATGGCGAATGCCAAAGAGCAGAGACCGAGCATGATGCAAGGTACTGGCATTGGTTTCTGAATGTCGCCGCCGATGGCATCTACCTGGAACTTCAACTTGCCGATGAGATAGAGACCCAAAGCACCAAAGATGACAATCCAGAGAGCGAGGAATACCTCACGATCCATGATGTGCCAGCCGTATGCCAAGTCGGCTACTGAGAGGAACTTCAATGAGAAAGCTAACTCCACGAAACCCAAGACAATCTTGATGGTCTCCATCCATGTGCCTGACTTAGGTGCAGACTTCAACCAAGATGGGAACAAGGCGAAGAGGGTGAATGGTAATGCCAATGCGATGGCGAAACCAAACATACCGACTGTAGGAGCCAACCAGTCGCCTGAGGTAACGGTCTGAACCAACAAGAGTCCGATGATAGGAGCGGTACAAGAGAAGGATACCAATACCAAGGTGAATGCCATCAAGAAGATGGAAATCATGCCGGTAGTGCTAGATGCCTTGTTATCTACTGCATTTCCCCAACGATCTGGTAATTTGATTTCGAACCATCCGAAGAATGAGAAAGCAAATACTGCCAAGAGCAAGAAGAGGATGATGTTGAAGACCGCACTGGTAGAAAGTTCGTTCAACTTGCTAGGACCGAAGATAGCGGTAATCAGCAATCCCAAACCGAGATAGATGATGACGATAGAGAGACCATAGGTCACCGCGTCGCGAATACCTTTCTTCTTATCGTCCTTTGCACGCTTCAAGAAGAAGCTCACGGTCATAGGGATGATAGGCCAGATACATGGCATCACCAAAGCGAGGAGACCGCCGACGAGACCCATCAAGAAAATATAGAAGAGGGAATGGTTGGCGATGTCGTTGGCACCGCCAAACTGCTGCAATTCCTTGACTACAGGCTTCCAAAGTGACTTGGTGTCGAGTGTTTCCATCGCACTAGCCAATGCTGTTGAATCCACAGCTTGGGTCGTATCTACCTCAATGCCAAGGGCAGCCAACTTAGCGAGAGAGTCAGCCTTTGCCCTGGCTAGAGCAGCTGGGTCAAGCTTGGCTTCCTCATTTTTTTTTTCGTCCTTAGCCGCCTTAGCATCTACTGCAGGAGCTTTGCCTTCGCCCTTGAAGGTAGCCTCGCTAGGTGGCATACAGTTTTGGTCGTTGCAAGCACCGTACTCTACATATACATCTATATTATAGGTTGGCTTGGTAAACTTAATCTTCTGAACGAATGTGACGCTACCCTCAAAGTAGCGAAGCTTCATGCCGAAGAGGTTGTCGAACTTGGAGATTTCATTACCTCTTGGTTGCAATCCGCCTACCTTTTCTGCACCATCCATCTTGTTGACATTGAATGTCGCTGAGATAGGACCATCGTTGCCTAAACCTGTTGAATAGACGTGCCATCCTGGTTGGATTTTGCCTGTAAATACGATCTCTGCTTCTGCGGTGCCATTGGTCTTCAGCGAAGACGTGAATTTCACTGGGTTCATCATCTGAGCCTGGGTGAAAAGCACTACGAGCAGTAACTGCAAGATTACTAGAATTCTTTTCATTGTTTTATTTGATATGATTTAATTTGTCTGCAAAGATACACAATTTTATATTATAAACATACAGAAAATATGTCTTTTTTGCGATTTCTCGCCTTTTCTGTCCTTTTTTCTCTTTTAATACGTTGTACCACTTGCTTCAGGGTACTGACGACAAGTTTTTTTAAGAGAGTTTTACATTTTTACTTACATAATGATGCAAACGGACAGGTGTTGCAACGCATTTTGTTGTCCGTTGGCGAGAATGGCAGGTCTTTGTCGTATATCTCTGCGATGAGACCGCTCAGTCCTACCATGAACTCAGCCTCGTAGGTGGCGGCATCCATGATGAGATCCCTGCCAAACTTGAGGGTAGGGTCGTAGCCTTGTGCGCCTGATTGCTGGATGAAGAGCAATGCCGGACTCACTGGATCTTCTGCTGGATTCAACTTCTGGTCATGTTTCACGATGAGTGAGTAGAGCATCGCTTGCAGATAGTAATCGGAATGTTTCTCAATCTCCTTGCTATCGAAGAGACTTTCTGCGGTCTTTGGGAAGGAAGACGGAGTGCGACCGGTCTTATAGTCGATGACACGGATGCGTTCAGCGATATTGTCGATTCCCGAGTTGCCATTAGCCGATACAGCATCCAGTCGGTCGATGAATCCGCCCAGTTCCAATCGTTTCTTTCCATCTGGAGTATCGAAATCGAAATAGGAAGACACCTTCAATTCCAAGCCCTTGATGGTGAATGGCGCAAGTTCCTCGTCTATCTTCAACAATTGTCGGAGGTAGCTGGTGATGACCTCTCGGTTGATGAGTTGGAGTCCGTTGTAAGCAGGATGGTATCCATTCTCCTTCACCTTGAAGAGTTCTTCACGGAAGGCTTGATCCACCAGTCTGTAGAGCAATGCCTCATTCTTGATGGCATTGGCGATGTCACCCTTCATGATGACGATAGGGTGTATGAGCTGTTGCTCACCCTTCTCGTTGGTAGCGATGTCGGATGGACTGGCAAACTGAAGATAGAAGAGTTGGGAGGCTCTATGGAAGATGTTACCAAAGATACGATTGTCTATCTCATCTTCTATCTCGTCTAGTTCCTTCAATCCAAGTATGTATCTGTAATAGAATCGCTTACTGCATCTGATGAAAGTATTGAGATAAGTAGGCGTGATGAGATGCTCACGGTTGAGTATCTGCATCATACGCTCGGTCTTTTTGATCTCGTGATAGTCAGGACGGTCAGGATTCTGACCCGTGGTGAGCGACTCTCGTTGGATGTCGTGCTTGCTTTCCACCATCAGTTGCAACATGAATCGGCTCATCTCTCCCGAATGTCCATCTTCTGTCGCATTGTTGTAAGTGAGCGTGATGTCATCTGCTCTTTGCAACATACTCAAGAAGTAGTAGGCGAAGATGGAAACCTTGTTGTCGATGGTGGTCAAGCCATTCGCCTTGCGGATGGAATAAGGGATAAAGGATGCGTCGCTCACTCCCTTCGGGATGTTGCCTTCATTGCACGACAATACAAGGATGTGCTCGAAGTCGAGGTTTCGAGTTTCGAGTACACCCATGATTTGGATGCCTTCGGCTGGCTCGCCATGGAAAGGAATCGAGGTGGTCTGGAAGAGTTGCAATATCAAACGCTCCAAGGTGATGATGTCCACGACCAAGTCGCCAGAGGCGATCAGACCTCTCAGACGGTTGATGAGCGTATAGGTGCGGAACAAGGATTCCTTGAACAATGGTTCTTGCTCTTCCTGAGTTCGGGTACCGATGCACTTGAGTATCGCCACGAGATAATCAGTCAATGCTAGGTTGAAGTTCTCGTTCGCCTCCAGGTCAGAGAAGAGGATGCCCAGTCCCTCGTCACCTTCCAAGCAGAGTTCCTCTCTTGTCGGATAGAAATGCTTCTTGGCTTCCAAGTTTTCGATGAGTGCTTGACTATGCTCGGAAATGAAACTGGCGTATGGATGGCGCAACACCTTACTTATATAATGGAGACGGTACGTGCTGCTGCCCTTGGGATGACCGATGGTCTGCAGGTTCACCAACTGCTGTATCAAACTGAAGAATGGGGTCTGCTGGAGTGGGTAACCGAGGGTGATGTTCACCTTATCTACCTCCTCTGGCAAGGAGTGGATGACGGAAGGCAACAAACTTTCGTCAGCGAGTACGATGGCGGTCTTTCTGCCTGCCTCGTATCTGCTTACCCATTGACCGTCTTCTTGCTGATGCTTCTTCTCCATGAGCCAGTTATAGACATAGCGAGCCTGCACATTCTCAGTTGGTGCACTGATGAAGGTGATGCTCTTCTCACGGTTCATATTGTTGTAGATGGCATCGTGTTGAGGATGGTCAGCCAACTTGTTGCCATATATGCCCAAATATTGACTGATGTAGTGTCCTGCCTCATTCTTGATGTTGCGATCTTTTCGGTCGAGAGAACGGATGTCTCGATGATCGTTCACATAATACTGGTCGTAATCCCAGTAGAAATGGCAATTTGCCTTGCCTTTGAGCTGGGCATACAACTTTTGCTCTACCTCTTGCATCATGTTGAAACCAATGAAGAGGTAGGTCTCGTGTTCGAATGTAATCTCCTTGTTTTCAGCCACCTTGCGATAGAGTGCACCCTCGTAGGCAAGTCCTTGCGCCTCCAGTCGTTGGTTGAAATTTGTATAGATTTCACCAAGATGACTCCAGAGCTGCAAGAATCTTTTCTTAAGTTCACTGTCTTGGTCGTCACGGAAGTTGCCGAAGAACTTCTTGAGTATCTTGCGCTGCTCCTCGGTGAGGTAACTATCGTCATCGAGCGCGTGAAGGTTTTCCACATTGAAGAATACTTGTTGTGCGTCAGCCATGTTCTTGTCGATGTCGTCGAAGTCGGCTAGCAAGAGCTGCCCCCAGCCATAGAAGTGATCGAGCGTCTCGTCGGTCTGTACTGCCTCGATGAAGGTCTTGTGCAAGTCGCAGATGAGTTTGATAGGGTCAGCCACTTGCAAGTTGGAATGGCGACGGAAGAGGTCGCTGATGGTGATATAGGTAGGGCACCAGATAGGATGACCTACCTGTCGCATCAATTCCTCGTTGAGAAACAGGCTGGCACGCTTGTTTGGGAAGACCACAGCCACATGACTGAGGTCGGTGCCATATTCCTGGAGGATATCTTGTGCTACGTATTTGAGAAATGATTCCATTTTTTCTAGTTTATTTTACTTCTTCTACTTTGTTGGGATAAACATACCAAAGGTAACCTTTCACATTTGGATGTCCCATCTCTTTGATTTGACTCATATAGCCTCTCACTTGGTTGTGATATTCTGGCTTCGGTTTACCAAACTTGAAGTCGATGACGATGATTTCGTTCTCTCCGATGAGCACTCGGTCCGGTCGGTCTTGCTTCACCTTTCCCTCGGCATCGATGTAGAGGAGATTACACTCGTTCATCACCTTCCATTTGTCAGAGAACCAATCACTTACCAGGTCGCTGTTGAGTCGTTTTCTCAGCATGTTTTCGATTCTCTCTTTCGAGATGTTCTCATCGTAGAGCACACCGTCTAGTTCCAGTTGCTTGAGAGCTTTCTCCACATCGTCCTTGGTATGGATGGTGGAGAAGAGGGAGTGTAGCACAGTACCCAACTTGATGTAGAACTGCTGTTGGTCGTCCTCATCCTCACCTTGTATGAAGTCGAGACTCTTTTGGCTAGGTTTGAACTCGCGCAGGTTTGGCATGGTCTTGATGACCGCCTTGATACTCTTAGCCTTTTTCAGGAAGACGTTAGCCTCCTCCTTGGTATCCTCGTTTTTGGTCTCTGTGTCGATGATGCCATACTCAAATTCCACATCGCCAGCCTTGATGTCCTCGCCACCGTCTTGATAGTTTAATGGCAAGGCATCCTCGCCACGCTTCTCATTGAGCTTTGTCAACTCGGTGCTCACGGCTTTCAGGCTATTCTCGATGGTGTGGCTACGCAAGGTGTCGTAGCCTCTTTTGCCATATACGAAGAGGTTTCTACCAGCACGTGTGAAGGCGACATAGAGCAGGTTGAGGTTATCGACCATGTTCTGCAAGTGCTCTTGTTTGTAGTCTTGCTCATAGACGCTGCCCATCATCTTCTTGCTGCTGAAATCCACGGGAACGAGCGGCAACTCATTGTAGGGCGCCTCGGTAGGTGAGCACCAGATGGTATCACCTTTCTCCATGGTCCAGTCGCAGAATGGCATAATGACGTTGTCAAACTCCAGTCCCTTACTCTTGTGGATGGAAATCAGTTGGATGCCATCTACCTTGTCGCTATGGATGCTCTTGGAGTGAATGTTCGAATCCCATTCCGCAAGGAAGTCGTCGATGTCGCTGCCGTTGTCGGCGAGATAGGTACTCAACTGGTCGAAGAAGGCGCACACGTAGGCACTCTGTTGCTCGATTTCATTGAGATGGAAATGGCAAACCAATTTCTCTGCCAAGTCGAGAAGAGGCTCTTGTAACAGTTCCTTCCTCTGTTCGAAGAAGCTGCTGGCTATCTCTTCATTCTCCAGATATACTCTGGCAAACTTTCTGATGGCACTTTGCGCTATCAAGTCATCAGGATGGGTAAGTTGATAGAGCGCCGTCACCAACAGGTTGACCGCTTGTGAGGCATCGAGACGGAAAGCCTCGTCGGAAACCAACGGATAGTCGGTGTGACTCATCAAGTAATCGGCGATGTCCTGGATGATTCGGTTGCTTCTCACTAGGATCGCTATCTTGTTGTATTTTACGCCTTTATCCAACAACTCTTGAATGGTTTCTTGAGTCATTCTCATCATCTTGTCTTGGTAAGACTCGCCATCCTCGCTTGATGTCTTGTTGTTGGCGGCGGCGAAGAGTTGAATGCGCACGTAGCCTTTGTCGCCTTTTTTCTTCGGCACATCTTGCCTGACGTCTTCATTGTCATAAGCTTTCTTGAGTTGCTCTGCGGAATCGTCCAACTGGCTGAGGGCTTCGTATTCCTTGTCCTTCGCCGCAACGAAGAAGGCGTTATTGAAGTCGATGATGTTGCGGTCGGAACGATAGTTGGTCTTCAATGGCTCTTCGTCGATGGTATGACTTGGCGTAAACTGCTCCTTGATATTGTTGAGCAATCGCCAGTCGCCCGAACGCCAACGATAGATGCTCTGCTTCACGTCTCCCACGATGAGGTTGGCAGGATTCTCGTGGCTCATCGTCTCCAAGAGGAGAACCTTGAAGTTCTTCCACTGCACTGTACTCGTATCTTGGAACTCATCGATCATCACGTGCTCCAACTGCGTACCTATTTTCTCGAAGATGAATGGGGAGTCGCTGTCTTGTATCAATGAGTGGAGAAGATTTTGTGTGTCGCTCAAGAGGAATCGGTTGGCATCGTGGTTCATCTCCCTTACCTTTCGGTCGATGCTGCCAAGAAGTCTGAGCTGGTTCATGTGGCGCAAGGTTAGGTCGGTACTCTTGTAGATACGAAGCAACTTCGGACGAGTTTCTTCGGAATGGCGCAATACGTCCCACATGAATGAGCAGACCATATCGTAAGCCGGATTGCCTGGCTTGGCATCCGATTTCTTGACCCATGCCTCAGGACTTTCCAGACATTTCTCCACGGTGCTGTTTCGTAGGTCGTCGGCATCAAACTTGCCTGTTCTCAACTTGTTGAAGTAGCTCCAGATGCCTCTTGTCTTGTTTTGGAAATCGTCAGCAGTGAGACCGTTTTCTTCCAAGGCATCAAAGAAGGTGGCGGCGATTTGCTCGAAATGCTCCTTTGCCTCCTTTTGCATGTTCCTCATCTTGGAGGTGAATGCCTCGAAGAAGCCTTCCTTGTTCAAGCACTTGTTCAAGCGCTCGGCATTGTCCTTGTAATAGTCCTTGAAGATGTGGCGACCGAAGTTCTTAATCTGTCCGATGACATTCCAACTCTTGTCGTCTGCGATGTTCTCCTTGATGTATTCCATGATCCAGAAGAGCAACTTGTCGGTGTCCTTCAGTTCCTCTATCAACTCATCCACAGCCTGTTGCTCCACCTGCTCGTCGTTGAGTCCGATGCGCAAGTTGGCAGTGAGGTCGAGTTCTCTTGCCAGGTTGCGAAGCACACTTTGGAAGAAGGTGTCGATGGTCTCTACACGGAAGTAATTGTAGTTGTGGATGAGGTTGCTGAGGGCGGTTCCTGCGTTGTCAACGATCAGTTGCTCTGAGTAGTCATCCCCTAGAATCTCTTGGATTTGCTCTAGATAGTCCTTGGCATCAGGCAGACGATGTGCGATGCCATACAGTTTGCTGAGGATACGCATCTTCATTTCCTCGGTCGCCTTGTTGGTGAACGTGACGGCGAGGATGGTGCGATATGCCATAGGGTCCTTGATGACGAGCGTCATGTATTCCTTGGCTAGGGTAAAGGTCTTACCCGAACCAGCGCTCGCCTTATAGACGGTAAGTTGATAACTCTTATCTTTCTGTATTCCTTTTTCTTGTTGCATGGTCGTATGGATAAAAGTATGGTATGTTCTGTTTTTAAAAAGGTATTACCAATTTCTGAATAATTCGAAGCCAAACTTGAAGCCTACGCCGTCAAACTTCTCGTTGCGGAAGGCGGCAAAGACACCTAGTGATATGGCTCGTGTGGTGCAACCATATCCCCATTCTGTATAGGGATGCAAGTTTCTCACCAATAGCGAGTTGACGTAGAATCTCTCTCGCTCGATGAACCGTCCTACCAAGGGTAGCCAAGCGGCGAAAAGCGTAGGCGATTCGAAGGTGGCGTTGCCTCTCACGTAGTAGTCGGAGGCGTTGTACCAACTGGAACTGAGCAACTCAAACTCGCCGCTCCAGTCATCATTCCAACCTCCCGGTATATTGTTGTCCCTGAAGTTGGTGTAATCCACGAAGTACCAGTGGTCGCCCTTCTGCGTGTAGAATCCCGCACCTCCTCGCAAGGAGATGGAGCGTCTGCGCTTGGCATTGATGATGCCTTGCGCATCCAGTTCCCATCTATCGTAGCTGATATTGGAACCAAAGAGATTCTTGTAGCTCCTCTCGAAGTCAAGCTTGATGACGGGACCGTGGTTTGCCATCGGATGCCACTCCACGGCGATGGCAGGAGCCACCGAACGATAGGTGGCAGGGAAGTTGTTGTCCTCGTAGAACTTTGGGTTCACGGCTTGTCGATGATGAGCCACCAGTCCGAGCTCCATTCCCCAATGCTTGTTGAACATCCAGTGGTTGGTGATGCGCAAGTAATTGTCTTTGAAGTCCTTGTAGTCTCCGTAAGGGAAGTTGATGAGACTGTCTCGGTCTTTGCTGATGTCGAGTACACGACGTGCCACCACATTCGAACTGATGCGGTTGCCCTTACCGAGCTCCACTTCCAAGAATCCATCGTGCTTCTTGTTGTAATTGAAGGTAGCTGGCAGTCGGAAGAAGAACTGATGCAGCTTGAAGCTGTAACCAGCCTTGAAACGTAAAGCCAACTGGATGTTCTCATTGAAGGAGTAGCTGCCTCTGATATCAAACTTATAGACAAATCCCTTGCGATGGGAATATCCCATGTAGAGAGGGTTGAGAATCGGACTGATACGGAGATAGCCTTGATCCTGGCTTCCGAAATTCTGTCGGATGCGGTTGAGCACATTGTCGCCGATGGCATCCCAGAGGATATCCTTGGCAAAGTCTTTCTTCTTAGGGGTGTTCCTTGCGATGGAATCTTGAATGTCTCGTTTCTTTTGGTATGCACTGATGATGCTTTGCTCCTCCTGGGTCAATGGGATGGGACGAACTTTCGACATCAAGGCAGTGTCGGTCACGTTGATGAGCGAGTCTGACAGTATCTTCGGCAGGTTATATACAGAGGTGTACATACCTGTAATCTGGTTGCCCATAAATCGGAAGTTGGCCCTCAGGTCGCACTTCTTTGGCAGGAGCGAACTGCTCTCCTTGCCACTGTTCATGGTGACGGTGATGAAGAAGCGGGTCATGTCGTATTCTCCTTCGAAATCCACCAAGTTGATTTGTCCTGTGCGGTAATCTACGATGGCTTTGCTCCTAACCAACTGGGTGTTCTTCAATTTCGGATAGACATAGATTTGTGCCTTTCCGAAGGGGAGCACGGTCACGGCGTAGATATAGTATTTCTTGTTGGAACGATGATAGGGCGAGAGAATGTTGTCTTGAAAGAGTGTCTCGTCATAGACGTTGGGAGTCAGATAGTTGAGTGCCGACGACATGATGTTGCGACGGCGTGGCACGGTGCTCAGGGTGAGCAGACGGTGTGTAGCGTTTTCGTTCTTTTCGTTCTTGTAGAACTTGGTGTAATATTCACCCATGTATTGCCTTCCTCCACCATGGGCGATGGCGTACATCGTTGGTACCAAGGCGAGGGTGAAGTTACGATGATTGGTGCGCATCACAAACTTGGTGTAGGCATAGGTTGCTTGGTCGGTGGAAAAAGTATCAGTCCGATGTACCGATGCGTAAGAGAATATGCGGTTGACCACCGAGTCACGAAATGCGTCCTTCGATGTCAACTTCCTTGCAGCCATCGTCTCTGGCATCAGCATGAGGATAGTGATGATAAGATATAGGTATGCCTTCATCTCTGTCAATAATCGGGGTAGTTGTCTTTTTCCGAATGCAAAGATAGTGAAAAAGAACCTAACACAAGAGGAAAAAGATTTATTTTTTGCAAAAGAATCAGAAATTATCTTGTGGATGGCGACAGGTGCTTGCTTATTCCATTGTTTTTCCTTATCTTTGCATCAGTTAGGCTGCGGCTTTCTTGAGATACATTGCTCCGTGGCTGTTATTATATATATGTATAAGAAATGAGAAAGACTTTGTTTTTGCTAATATTGTTCCTTGCTTCCCTCAAAGTGTCGGCGTTCGATTACCTCAGGGCAGTGAAGGATGAGATTCCTGGAGGTTACAACTTCTGGGTTTATACACCTGTCGATTATTTTTATTCCATGGAACAGACACCTGTCATCATCTTCTTGCATGGGGCAAGTCTTTGTGGCAGAAATCTGGATAGGGTGAGACGATATGGACCTCTCGATGCCATCGTTAAAGGGCGTGACATCGATGCACTGACCATCGTTCCCCAGAATCCAGGCGGTGCTTGGAGTCCGAAGAAGATCATGGATGTGCTCGACTGGGTGAAGACTCATTATGCCTGTGATACCACTCGTGTGTATGTGCTTGGCATGAGCTTGGGTGGCTATGGCACGATGGATGTCTGTGGCACCTATCCCGATCGCATCGCTGCCGGTATGGCTCTCTGTGGAGGTTGCTCTCTGAAGGATGTCAGTGGACTGGGCAAGTTGCCTTTCTGGATTATCCATGGCACAGCGGATAGGGCAGTGCCCGTGAAGCAATCGAAGGTGGTCGTCGAGAAGTTGAAGGAAGGCGGCAATGACTCTCGATTGATATACGACTGGTGGCAGGGTGCCAACCATGGTACGCCTGCTCGTGTCTTCTATCTCAAGAAAACCTATCAGTGGCTCTTCTCTCATAGCCTTGTTGACAAGGACCGCCCCGTCAACCGGAACATCGACATCAGCATGGGAGATATTCGAAAAGCATACCAGGATGTCAACCGCAATGTGCCGAGTCCGGAACTCATTGATGGTCCGAGCATTGTCAAGGAAGAAGGGGATGAATATTAATCCATCGTATTCGCAGCGTGGTAGCATTCATACCATGCTATGGTAATGACCTTACCGAATTTTGGTAAGGGTGTTACCATTCTTTGGTAATGAGATTACCACACTATGGTAATCCGATTACCAAAGTGTGGTAAGAATCTGGTAAAATAAGAAGGATACCTCTATAAATACTCTGTTCCAATATGATATATACCAGCTTGATACGTTCCTTTCCTCCACGAAGGTTATAGAACTCGACAATTTCTCTTACGGAA
>ERZ1031933.21-NODE-21-length-32490-cov-28.142747_pt1 | contig 32490 bp, 22 predicted proteins | sample MGYA00517880_ERZ1031933 | MGnify/ENA primary metagenome ERZ1031933 (study PRJEB33719, sample SAMN04261283) | wastewater metagenome | biome: rural village; feature: human; material: feces | host: Homo sapiens | place: El Salvador | collected 2014-01-14 ... | reverse complement strand
AGAAAAAGTGGCGATTTTGCCTTGCTTTATACAAAAATAAATGTTAAATCTAGTCATTTTTTTTAAAAACATCTCGTGAACCGCCTTTAAATAAAGGCGGTTCAGAGGGTGTGTGGAAATATAGATGGTTACATGCTTCCGCAACTGAATACGATGGCGGAAGAGGAAATGAAAGAAAAGAGTGCCTAATGGCAACAACAATAATAGTTATTTATGGCATATGGCAAAAATTAACACGACAAAGCTATCTACTCCAAGCAGAGTACAATCTGGTCTATATAAGAAAACGATGAAATGTTTCTTCTACCAGAGTAGGTTGTTTGAAGCTCAAATTACAGAACTGTTTGATGACCTTTGGCCTACTGTCACAGCTATTAAGAATCTTCGATGGCAGGTGAATGGCTATTATCATGAAATGGGTGTAAAGCAGAATGCAAAACTCTCTTCTCATTTTGTAGATAGTGAGGATAAGACCAATCGCCCCAACTTATATAGAGCTTGTATTGAGCAAGACTGGGAGCAACAGGAATATAATATCAGCCGTAATCTGTTGACAAATATATTTGCTTTATATGAAGGCTGGATAGAAACGATACTGCCACAGTTAAGCAATAGTAATGTCAATGCAAAGAAATTTCAGTTCCCTCATGAAGCGGGTATAGCCTTGTCTGCTTTGCAACAACATCAGAATCAAGCTCTTGTTGATGCCATGTACAACGTCTACGTGTCGAAGAATAGTGATAGCAAGTTAATACATTTGGACAATTATCTAAAAGTATATAGATATTTCAAGGAATGTCGAAACTGCATTATTCATAGTGGAGGTAGAACAAATCAGAAACTTATTCAAGCGTATAGTGATGTAAAAGGACTTACAGCAAATGATTTGGACGTTTCGGAAATCCCAGAGATGAAGGAAGTTGTTGCTGTAGATGAACTTGTAAAGATAACGTTACGTGGAGTTGTTGGTTTCTCACAGATTGTTCTTAAATTAGTAGAGGTTTTGGATATGGAGTTTATCAAGGCAGATAAAGCTGTTGATTGTTTTGTGATGCAGGTTAAGGAGTTTACGCCGTATCCCCAATATCCATCGCCAGATGAAGCAAAATCAAGAAAAATGATTGAAGCTATTTTGCACCGTTCTGCTTTCTTGCCACCACAGCATAGTAACGATTTCTATAAGTTATTGAAGAATAGGGGAATATTAAGAGTATAAAAACATGCAGGTTGAGCATTTTCGTCGTACACGAATCATGCGGAGCCGCTTACGTTTCTGCTGACGTAAAAGATAGAATTACTGCTGCCTTACGTCATTTACGAATAGGTGATGGGCAAGTGGATCGGTACTATCTTGTCATCATTTATGTGTTATGATGATATCCCTTTTCTGCTAGATTAGCGGAGTTTTGTGAAATACTATAAAATAGGAGGATGTAAAGTACTTGGGTTTGTTTAATGATTTATGGAACAGAAAAAATATTTTAAGATTTTGAAAAGGAATAAGAACAATTTTATATATGCCGGGATTGGAATTTTGTTGTTCCTGTCGTTTAAGACCCATATTATAGATTTGTTTAGGTATCTAGTAAATCATGTTATATGCTATATAGACCCGAATTGGGGATTAATTCTATTACTATTTTTGGGAGTATTGTTTGGTTCATATATATATCTTGCTACCCAAAACAATAAACTTTATATTCAGGACCGATATTGTGTAATTTCAATATTGGCTTCTCTTTTGAATTTCTATTTCCGTGTTGTTGATACGAATTTTGTCTTTTGGGGAGTAGTAAGCAGTAATCATTGTATTGTAGCTTGGAGTGATATTGCTTATATTGTGACTGGATATCTTATTTATCAGAAAATCAAATATAAGCCTTATGAACAGCAAAACCTGCATGCGAATCCTTTAGTAAGAGATTGTGCTATTACTAATCAGAAAGAGGATTTCTTTGGCTATCAGCAAATGGTAGACTCTTTGCTTGCTGATTTATATGATACTGATGTTGAAAATGAAGCTTTTTCGGTTGGTATTGCTGGTAAATGGGGAGTTGGAAAGAGTTCTTTTATCAATCTTCTGAGGAATAGCATTCCTCAAAAGGGCGGTCTTATAGTTGATTTATATCCTAGATCATCTATGAACTTGTCTTCAATTAGTTTGGACTTCTTTAATTCGCTATCTAACACATTAAAGGGCTACCATACAGGATCTTGGCATATCGTTGACAAATATGTAAAGTCGTTAAGATGCATAGAAGGAAAGGGGTGGTTTAATAAAACAATTGATGCGATAGAGGTTTTTGCTAAAACTGATGAGAAAGAACGATTGCAAAATGTTATCACGGAGATTGGACGGAAAATATTCGTAATCATAGATGATTTAGATAGACTTACTGCTCCAGAAATTCTTGAAGTTCTTAAAATCATAGATAGAAATGGAAGTTTTAAAAATATCATCTTTATCGTAGCTTATGATAAGGAGTATGTTAATGCCGTATTGCGCAAATATCTTGGATATGAAGGTTCTGAGATGTTTACAGATAAGTATTTTAACTTCGAATATTCTCTTCCTGCTCATAATTTCTATATGGAAAGGCAATATGTTGCTAATTATATACGGAATAAAATATCATTTAATGAAAGTGATGCCGTAACAAAAAAAGATTTGCTTAATGTGTGGAATAGAATTGGTGGTTCTGTTGTAAGATATTTGGGGTTAATGCGAGATGTAAAGCGTTTCGTTAATATCCTAATGTCTCGATTAGCATCCGTAAAAAATGACGTTAATATTGAGGATTTTATTTTTATTACGTTGCTAAGATATAAAGATTTGGACTTGTATTATAAGCTATCTACAGCTGATATGCTCATTGGGGGCAATCAGTTCTTTGAAGGAGATCCTGTCCTTTTGTATCTTAAAGAGACTGCAATTCCTGAAATAAAAGCAAGACCTCTGGGATGGAAAAATGCTTCAGAAATTCTATCTGAACTCTTTCCGATTAAAGGACAGGAGGTTCATTATAACTCAGAAGCAGATTATCGTAGGGTTAGAACTGCTAATGCTTTTGATACATATTTCTTTGATGCTGTTAGTGGAAAAATTCTTCATAAGGATTTGCGAAAATTATTTAATAGTCCTTCGACAGAGGAGTCCATTAGTATAGCAAAAGAGTTGTATAATGCTGATCAGACTAGTTTGCTCCAGTACTTACAGAGTAGGACTATTAAAGTATTAGGAACTAAGGATACTCTTGAACGCTATTTGGAGATATTGTTGTATTTATACCATTATAGCGAAAGAAATTCTAGCATCGAATATCTGTTCATATCTTTCTGGTATACTGATATATATGATGATATTAAGAATATAGATGTATTCAAAAAACAAAACGAATATAAAAAATGGTTTTCGGTATTTCTTAAAAGGACTATATTGAAATATCCTGTTGCTATAGGTGGCATCTCTCTAAACTACTTAGAACTCCAGGAAAAAGATAAGAATATAACAATTTTTGAGAAGGATGAATTGATTGCTATTATTTTATTGTGCCAAAGAACCTATCTCAATAAATGGGGTGAAAAAGATTGGAAACTAGAAATTGCTTTTCAATTATCAGCTATCAAATTGTCTAATAAACGACCTTTTAAATACGTTAAGAAAGCAGGTGAAGAAATAATGGCATTTATGAATATGCATGTGCAATATTTCGTAAAAAACGTTATAGATACATATGTAGATTCTCATTCTTCATGTACATTTTTGATGTTTAATGACTGGTTTGTTCCATCTGCAATATTTCAAACAAAAGATTATTCTTTTAAAGAATGGCTGAATGAGTATGTCAAAGATGATGATGCTAAATATGTTTTGAGACGTATTTATGATGCTAGTCTTAAATATGACAAACCCATTCTCAATCAGGAATTACAAGAAGGTATATTTGATTTTAGTGAAGTTGCTACTATTTTGCGCGAACAAGATGCAGAGGAGCTAGATATAAAAGTTTTGGATGCGATAAGTTCATGTGTTGGAGTTGATTTAAAAACGTTAGCGGAAAGAATGGATTACGATGAGAAAAATGTTCAATTATCACTCAGCAGATTAAGTAAGAAAAAGCAATGTAGTCTATTTTGGGCAAACTTGAAACATCAGATGGAAACAATAAAAGAAGGAGATTTTGTACGTTTACATGATAACGTATACCATCACAAGATAGATACATTGAATTTTAAGGTTAATGCATTTGTTGTAGATTCAATAGGGCAAAATCCTAATGATACAATAAAACTGAAAGGCATTGAAAACGAGTTGTCCGTTGGAGATGTTGAGGCCATTCCTATTGATGGTATACATGACTTATGTATATATTATGATCCAATTATAGCTGCATCATATGTAGGAGCTGATGGTTATGTTCCTGCATATAATACAGATTACAGTTATTTTATAGATCATTTTAAGAATGTACAGGTAGGTGGAAAGGGTACTTTATACGACGAAATGAAAAAAACAAATGTTCAATTCGTTCATGAAGTACAACATTGGCTTTCTAGTGAATTGAATGATAATGGTTTGAAAATTAATAAGTTTTATCATCAATAAATGGTAAATCTTCTTAGGGTGAAATAGCTTTTAAAGTAAAACAAGTATGATACAATCCTACGCAAAATACAAACAATTCAAGTCCTTGGTAGATGCCAAGGTGAATGGGAAAGCAGTGCGAAACGGCTTGGACTTTCTGCGCCTCGTGGCAGAGGAATACAGCCGCTTGGAAGTGTATAACGACCAAGAATCAGATGGAGATGATTTCTTCACTTATCAAGTGGAGAAAGAACTTGCATAAGTGCTGAGAGACGAGGCTACTCCTATTGAAGCTGTTGCTACTGCACAGAAAGAGATGGCTGAGATTGAGAAGATGAAGGCATACGATGATTATTGTCTGTTCTTCTTTGACCATGTCCGTGAGGCTATCAACTTCCGATTGGCGGATGCGGATACTTATCTCGCAGATCTAGACAAGCAGATTAAACATCATACTGGATTATGCGTTTAGTATGTTATGGCTAAAATGACGTTTACGTTTGTTTTACGTTAAAATAAAACAAGAAGTTTGGTAAAGTGAGGGGAAAAATGTATTTTTGTATCCTAAAAATAAGAAAATATGGCTAAAGAGAACAATATAAAGAATGAAAGTGTAGATGGAAAGACTCAAAACAATAAGTCTTTCAAATACTCTGATGCCCTTGAAAATTGTGATGAAGCCATAGAAAAATATATGAGCGAGCCTGATGGTGTGTATTTTCGTTTGGTGCATAATCCATTGCATCCGAATGATGACATACCGCAGCCATTGCAGCAATGGGGTGGATTGACTTCTGGGCGAGCTGCCTTGCCAACAAAGGTTCAAAAAGGAAGTTCCGTTGATGAACAATGGGAGCAAGTCAGAAACTATTCTCCATCTTACAATGTATCTGATGAAAAACTGGCTTCGTTCTTCTTGAGAATGTTGGACAGACGCAAAAATGACAAACAAAAGCAAAGGCTACTCGACAAAAAAGGTGATACAATCATAGCTGTTCGATTGACTCCCAATGACGGATTGATACAAGAGAGTCCTGATGATAACCCTGACGGACACTTGGTGTTCCAACCTTTTGAGGGTTTCAACATAGAAGAACATATTGATGATACTTTTAAACCAAGAAAATTAATTGATTACAGACATGAAGATGAAAAAAAATGAAGACTTTATATTAGTTGGGCATTTACAAGTGCTGGACGAAGCTTTGTCGTCATTGTATTCTGACCGCAGAAGTGGACAGTATTTCCTCTTTGTGCGTGTCTATGAAGATAATGATGATAACACCTTTGTGCTGACCCAAGTACAGCCATCTGTTGTCTTGGACTATATAGATGGGAAAGTGGGATTGAAGCAAATATTCAGCCTTTCTCCTTCTTATTATTATAAGCAAGTTGCCCAAAAGAGCCTATGCAGAAAGGACTTTGTTCCAATAGACAATAAGGAGGCAGACAGAAAGTTGCAGGATGATGGACTTGATGACACCTTTAACATGGCTTTGGCCAATAATAGTATAGGCATCAAGAATTATCTTCGCAAAGTGGTATAAACATTAAATATTTCAGAGTTATGGAAATGAAACAGCATATACAGATTCTTCAAATCAAAGAGATTCCTTTTGAGGTAAATCGTGAAGTCAATATTACATCAGAAATGATGAAAGACGTGAAGTTCTCTTTCTTGATTGTATTACAGCACATTAAAGAGAACGATGTTGTTGGCTTGCATACCGTCGTGAGATATTACTTGCCTGATGGCAAGGAGTTGTTGCAAGGTGGTGTGACTGTTATAGCCAAACTTCCAAATTGGGGAGAGTTGGAAGATAATGATGATAAAATAAAATCATCTTCTATGGTAATGGACCTTGTTTCATACGCCAATGCCTTCGTCAGTGGCCTATTCTATAAAGAAGCAGAAGGTACACCTCTTAACTCGGTTTTCATACCAAAGATTCCAGCAGAAGATTTGGTAGAAGGCATGAAAATAGAATTGATAGAAGAATCATAATTCGCAGATTTTATGACTGCATATACCATTCTATGCATAAGCAGCCTGTTTATCAGAATGCTCCTGCATACGTGAATGGTGCAAGTGAGGCTATCTTCAATGGTCTTTACGACCCCTTCAGTGCCCTCCTCAGGAAGCGGGGATGTAACCGCACCTTCTCAATGCTCGGAACCGCTACGCTATAAGGATGGCGGACCATCAAAGGTCTCGCCAGATATTATGGAAAGATGCGACTTCATGCCTTTGACTGCAGAACTTGCATCTTTGCCTTTTTGTTGTGGTGAAACAGAAGAAGATAAAGACTTGGAAGACTTCTTTCATCACAATGCCTTATTGTATGCTCAAGAGCGACTTGGTAAGACTTATTGCTTTGTCAACAATGAAGGTGAGTTCTCTGAAATCGTTGCATTCTTAATGTATCGCCAGTGATGCGACTCCTATCGTGGAGCATACGGCATGTCATTACGATATCAAGACCGTGGATCTGGACATCAGCAAACTGAGCAAGGGTGGTTTTGACCACTTTATGCTGAAGGAGATTTATGACCAGCCTAACTGTCTGAAGGATTGTATGAGTGATATTATCAGGTAAGCAGCTGATTGAGAAGATGTGCCGCAAGAGAGTGGAGGTGGCGTATGCCAGTGAGTTCCGCTATGGCGACCCTGTGATTGAGCCTGAGGATGTGGTGATTGCAATCAGCCAGAGTGTTGAAACGGCAGATACCTTGGCTGCGATTAAGCTGGCGAAGGAGAAGGGTGCGCTGATTTTCGGTATCGTGAACGGCGTGGGGGCTTCCATCGCCCGTGAAACGGATACGGGTATCTATATCCATGGGGGTCCGGAGATTAGTGTGAGCAGAGAACCCTGAACAATGCTGACTACTATCAGATGATAGAGGAACTTTCTGAGATTCCGCAGAAGATGGAGAAGGTATTGGAGCAGGCTCCGATGATCAAGGATATCTCCCGAATGTTTACCTATGCGCACAACTTCCTGTATCTGGGTCGTGGTGTGAACTATCCTGTGGCGATGGAAGGTGCCTTGAAGCTGAAGGAAATCAGTTATATCCATGCCGAGGGCTATCCTGCTGCCGAGATGAAGCATGGTCCTATCGCTCTGGTAGATCAGGATATGCCAATCGTTTTCCTTGCTACGCATCATCAGTTGTATGAAAAGATTATCTCGAACATGCAGGAGGTGAAGTCGAGAAACGGCCGCATCCTTGCCGTGGTGACTGAGGGTGACCAGCAGGTGAAGGAAATAGCGGATAATGTACTGGAGGTTCCAAGAACTCTGAATGCGCTGGTTCCACTGCTGAGCGTGGTTCCGCTGCAGTTGCTTGCTTACTATGTGGCTGTGGATAAGGGACTAGATGTGGATATGCCGAGAAATCTGGCGAAGAGTGTGACGGTGGAATAAGGTTCATCTTCTTCTGTTCTATAATACATCTGATATAAGGTCATGACACTTCAGTTCTTATTGTAGGAATTCTAAACTTGCAATTTCGCAGGTAATAATTAGGAATTAATGAACAGAGAATAATGAGAAATGAAAATAAACGAATGGCAAAAAAAGTTTTTGTAAGCGGTTGCTATGACCTGCTACATTCTGGTCATGTGGAGTTTTTCCAGCAGGCATCACAGTATGGTGATGGATCCGGAGATGCTCGCCCGACTGGTATTCTGCTTTGAGAACAATCCGGAGCGTCATGATGGTATCATCTCAGGTGCCCAGGATTCTATCGGTATCTGTGTTCCCGGTCTGGTGCGTCATTATTATGACAACAACTTCTGGCCGGAGAAGATTGAGAGTACGCAGGATGAGATGACCCTCCGTTTCCTGGAAGACCATCTGGTGATGATTCCGATGGAACCGAGAAGACCGGGATGCAGTGTGGTGGAAGGTAAGGATATCACGCCTGAGAAGGTGAAGGCGCTGGCTGATGCAGCTGATGCCTGCTGGAAGGCGATTCTGGCGCACGACCTTGATGCCTTTGCTGCAGCATACAGGGCATCTTTCGAAGCTCAGATTGCGATGTTCCCGGGTATGGTGAATCCGTCTATCAACGGTGTGATAGAACCGGAGGCGAGTGTGCAGCCGATGATTGACCGCTACAGCAGCATGGAGGAGGTTCTGGCATGGAAGATGCCGGGAGCCGGTGGCGGCGGTTATCTGGCACTGGTAGTAAAGGACAGTCTTAAATTTGCAGAGAATCATGACGAAGCCATCCATCTTCAGATACGAAGGGCATAACTATCTGGTGCCCTTCCTCATCATCAGCAGCCTCTTCTTCATGTGGGGCTTTGCCCATGGCATCCTGGAGGTGCTGAATCCGCATTTCCAGGAGTCGTTCCATATCAGCAAGGCGATGTCGGCCTTGACGCAGGCTGCTGTCTATGGTGCCTACTTTCTGATGGCGCTGCCTGCCGGATGGATTATCCGGAAGTGGGGCTACAGGAGGGGAGTGATAACCGGACTGGTTCTCTTCGGTATCGGTGCTCTGATGTTCATACCGGGAAGCAGGATCAACAGTTTCTACTTCTTCGTTCTGTCGCTGTTTGTGATAGGATGCGGACTGACCTGTCTGGAAACGAGTGCGAATCCTTATACTACGGTACTGGGACATCCTGACAAGGCGGAGAGCAGAATCAACCTGTCGCAGTCGCTCAATGGTATCGGATGGATTGTAGGACCGCTGGTTGGCGGTCAGCTTCTGTTTTCGGGTGTCAACATCGCTATTCCTTATGCCCTGGTGGGTATCTTTGTGCTTTCTGTGGCACTGGTCCTGTCAAGAATCAAGTTGCCGGACCCAAGGAGAGCGCATGAGGCGGATACGAACGAGAAGGTGGAGGAGAAGCCGATGCGAGTGATGGCATTCGGTTTCGGTATGCTGACCTTGTTTCTTTATGTGGCAGCCCAGACGGGTGTGAACAGTTTCTTCATCAACTATGCTGAGGAGAGTATTCATATAGAGAAGCAGACTGCCAGTCTGTATCTCGCCTTTGGCGGAATGGGTCTGTTCTTTATCGGCAGGTTGGCTGGTGGTGTCATCATGAATTATATCCAGCCAAGGCTGGTGCTGCTGGCCTGTGCCATCCTCACCTTTGTTGCCACATTGATCGTGGTGGTATGTAGCGGTACCTTATCTCTCATTGCGTTCTTCGCCCTGTATCTGGGAGAGAGCATCATGTTTCCGACTATCTTCTCACTGGCATTGAGGGATGCGGGTACTAAGACCAAACTTGCCTCTTCGTTGCTTATCATGACGATAGTGGGTGGTGCGGTTGCTCCGGTAATCATGGGGTATATTGCGGATACTACGGGCAGTATGGCGATTGCCTTTCTCATACCGCTGGTATGTTATGGGGTGGTTGGAGGGTATGCACTTTCGAAACGCCACGTTCCTCTTTAAATAAGATTAGCTGCACTCGGCAATTTGAAAGCAAACTTTCATTGCGCTCATTTGCAAAATCTTTAGATAAAAGGAGGATTTTTCGAAAACCTACCCGTCCTTCCTTACCCTTAAGGAAGGCTCCACCTCTCACCCCTGCCCTCTCTCCTCAGGAGCGAGGGAGAAAACCGCCCTACTCGGTGCTCGGAACCGCTACGCTCTAAGGTTGGCGGACCATCAAAGGTCTTCGCCATATTGTGCGGGCTGGGACCGCCTGGGATGCAATGTATCTTTGTAAGGCAATGATGAAGATGAAGGAGCAAGTTTTTGATTTCATGCTTACCATCGCTGGTGGTGGAGTTATTTTGATATTACACCATATGAAAAGCTGGATTGGGTAATGACCATCAATCATTATGTAGGGGATGGAGGAATTTGTAGGATTATTGCAGAATTGTGCATTGTCTGTTTGTTCTTATACAGATGCTACTCAAAGCGGTGTCATTATGACAAGTTATAGCTTCTGTACCCCGTAGACGCTACGAGTGTTGGACGCTAAGACGAAATATGGTAGAGGTCGGTAAAATAGGTATGCTGGTCCACCAAAGGATGTGGATGCCCTTGCCGGATGCCATCATCGCTTTGAAGCAAAACGTGAGAAACGGCAGATAAACTTTGTGGGTGATAAGTCGTGGAAAGTCAATACAGAGAAATATATAAAGTTTTATAAAACAATTTTATAAGCTTATGGCAGATCTTTTTAAATTCGTAGATTCTGATTGTTCACCATCATGTAAAGAACAAAACTTTACCATCCAAGATGAAGATACCTTGGCACAGCATGTAGCTGAATTGTTAATGGGACAATATCGTCATGTTGGTATGGTGCTAGATGCTTTGGACTCTACCCTGGCTGTTCAGTTTCATGAAAACCAAAAGAAGTCAATTATTTCCATCTTGCGGTTGGAAGAAGGCATGACGGCAGAGAAAAGAGATGGTTGGATTTTCCAAATGATTTCTTGGATTATAGTATATCTCAATCATCAAGGCGAGAACTTCCGCCAACAAGCTCCTCATCATCAACCTGCTCAGCATGGTATTGATGGATTTGCTGTTGTCGTGAAAGATGGTCATCTAAAAAAAATACTCATTACAGAAGATAAATGTACTAAGTCCCCACGTGGGAAAATTACCGGGCAAGTTTTTCCAGAGTTTGACAAATATGAAAGCTACAAAGATGCAACAGCTATATTTGATTCTGCGACAACTTTACTCGAACAAATATCTGATAAATATGCTGATTTGCAGAATGAGGTGAACGATTCTGCTAATTGGGTTTACCGCATCTGCGTGACTCGTGATGCATCTCATAAGGATGGTGAAAATATAGCTAAGCTTTATAAAGATTACGAGAAGCATGTTAGCGGTGATGTTAAAAGACGTACAGGCAGTTCTACCTATATTGACAATCTGAGGGAGTGGATGCAAGCTTTCTCTGAGATAATTATACAGAAAATAGAAGCTCTTTAAGCCTATGTTTGATCCTATTACAGAAAAACTGATAAAAGATATTCCTCAGTTTGATGATATTGATGTGGAGCGATTGCCTCAGTTGCTTTCAAGTGTTTATGCTCATATTATCAGTGCAAAATCACAGCTTGCCAATGGACAATTACCCCTATTGATAGGTGACTTTGATGAGACCGTTAGAACGCTGAATAACTTGATTTTTGGGCTTGAAGCATTGATGATTCAAGTCCAGCAGCAAGGACAAGTGGAGTCGCTTGCTTTCGTTACAGCGACGGCTTATTCCCTAAAGAACATGCTTTTACAGCAAAAAGAAGAAAGCATTGTCTCTATGGATTATGTTTCAGCTGATGTTAATACAGTTTTGCTTTTCTTGATAGCTGATGCTGAAACAGATGCGGTAGAAGTGGCACGAAAATTTCATAAGACTGATGGTATTCAAGGCAATTTACTTCGTTCGATTCGATTGTTGGCAGAAGGTAAGCTAAATGAAATCGTTGATTCTGAAATAACTAAAGAAGAATTTCATGGTGATTATCAAGAGTATGCCATCAATCTTCTGATGAATGAATTATGTGAGGGCATCAAGGATATAGCTCTTCATTTCTTGGGAAATACAAATATAAAACCTACTGAGCGTTTAGAACAAGTTCTTTTATTATCGAGTTATCAAATAGAAGAGTTTGACCAAATAGATACTTATGTCGGCATCAGAAAAATCGCAAGACTCTTATTGGGGGTAACAAAGCATTTGGAACAAGCAGCCCTCATTCATATTCCTGTGCCAGAAGGGGTAGATGCAGAACGATGGAAAAGTTTCTTACATGAAAGGTGTATGCATGGAAGACCTTTTATTTGGAAAAATCACGGATTTGCTATATATAATCGTTTCTTAGATTTGGGAGTATCCTCTATCTTCACATATCCTACAGGTGCAGGAAAATCCACGATTGTTCAGTTAAAAATTGCTTCTTCAATTTTGGCTGATAGGCGTGTCATCGTATTGGTTCCTACCCATGCTTTGGAAAGCCAAATGAAACGAGAACTATCTGCTATATTCAAAGAAAACTTTTCTCAACAAATGTTCGCAGGAGGAGAATTCTCAGAATACTTTGTAGAGGAGAACAAGCAAGAAATCGTGGTGATGACTCCAGAAAGATGTCTGACGGTATTGGGAGATGCCTCAGATAAGTTAAATGATGTAGGGTTGGTGGTTTTTGATGAGTTCCATCTGATGGGAGCTCAGGAAAGTGGCAATGATTCAAGGAGTCTGACAGCCATGTTTACTATGTTGGAAATCTTTGAAAAGTTACCCCAGGTGGATTTTGTCTTGCTTTCTGCTATGGTCAAGAATAGCCATGACATAGCGGATTGGCTGAAAAGTGTGACGCATCGTGAGTGCTTGGTGTTTGATGATAAGTGGAAACCAACCCGTCAATTGCAAGGGTGTTTGGTGTATGAACAAGGTGAAATCAAGCAGTTACAAAATAATGCTCGCACTAATCCTCAGCATAAGAGTAAGAAAAAATTAGAGGCTTCTATGCTTGCAACACCTTGGAGCTTGTTCTGTTTGAAAACGGTTTGGGATTCACAAAAAGTAATGGATTATAGTAGAGTGAAGTTGTTGAATCATCAAATTTCGTTAGGAATAAGCTCTATAACAAGAAAATTAACTCCTAATAGAAATCAAGTTGCTTGCCAGATTGCTTCAGCTTTTGTTCAAAATGGGCTTAGAGTGATGATATTTGTAGATACACCAAGAAGTGCTCAGTCTATCCAAAAGAATGCTAAAGATGCAATACCTTTGGTGGATTTGTCAGCTTTATTTGCACAGAATCAAGCAAAGATTGATCAATTAACATTGGAACTTGGAGATTTTTCTTATTCGTATTTGTTGAATCAAACTTCATGTGCAGTGCATCATGGCTTACTTTTACCAGAAGAACGTGATCTGATGGAACAAAGTTATCGTCAAGAACATGGTGTGCATTTAATTGCTGCAACTCCAACTTTAGCTCAAGGTGTTAATCTTCCTGCTGATGTTGTTATTATTGCTGGTTATGACAGGTATGATGTCAATACAGGAGGTAGAGAAACTTTGGAATCGCATGAAATTTTAAATGCCGCTGGTCGTGCTGGTCGTGCTGGATTCAACTCATACGGTGCAGTAATTTTGATTCCAAACCATGTGCTTGCCATGCAAGATAACACTATAGGAAATGAGTGGCAAGAAATCAAAGATGGAGTATTTGCCGGAGGAGATCAATGTTTTGTCATCAAAGATCCTATTGAGCGGATGGTAGATGCGATTCTAAATTATGGCAAAGCAGAGAATCGAGATGAAGAAATTTTGTTGTATCGTTTAGGGGATGACGAGAAAACCATCAAGAGAAAACTTTCTCATTCTTTTGGCTCATATCTAAGACGAAAAGAGAATAAGGAACCTTTGGAGAATGATTCCGAAGCTTTAGCCAGACTGGTCCAATCAGACGAGAAAGATATTTTTTTGCAAAATGTATCTGTAAAGTATGGTGTCAATATGGATTCTCTTTCATTTATTCAGAAGTGGCTTGATGAACAGACACTTGACGTTTTGATTGGAATGCGTCCTGTAGAATTGGTCGGGGCTTTCTTTGAATTAACCAAAACAAGTGATGGGATTCTTGAATCTCTGATGGCAAATCCAACTGTGGCTGAAGTGATAAAAGGAATACTTCAAATAAAAGAGGAAAACTCGCCTTACATAGGCGACCTAGATATAGACAAACTGAAAGATTTGACAATTGCGTATATGGAAGGTAAAAACTTTCATGATATATCGGAATTGCTACCTCAATCAAAAGGAAACGACCATTTAAAGAATGTTCGCAGATTTGTATTATCTGTTATCCCATCTGTCTCGTATGCTATAGGTATCTTTAGTAAATTATTAAAGCGAAAGGCTGATAACGAAAATGTACACATTGATGGTGACATTCTTTTCCTTGCGACCATAGTTAAGGAAGGTGTTATAAGTGCAAGTATGCTGAGATATAAAGAAAAACATTTTTTGATGCGAGTTGCTTGTCATGAGGAATTTTTGAGTTTACATTAATCAATCATATAAATTTTAGAAAATGAAATAATCATAAGCCGTGATTGGAGGGTATGCTGCAACAAAAGGAAACTCTTCAATTGGTTTATGACGTAGTTGGGAAACTGCTATTTCTAACCTATAAAGAATGATAGGTTGATTTATGAGATTAATTGATAGTTTTTTACACTATAATCATAATATAAAATGGCACATCATTTTTGCATCATTGGCATTAAACCTTTAATGCCAACATTTCAAGACGAGAATCCTGTTTATGCAAACAAGGCTCAAGCTATACAGAAAGCTTTGTGGGAACACAATGTATGGCACATGTTGTATCAAGGCTATTCCATAGCTAATGATAACAGTTATGTAGATGTCACCAAAGAGGCTCTAAGAGATTATTCTCTATATGACACAGATGATTTGAAAATTTCAATCTGTGCCATAGTTGGGAAAAACGGCAGCGGCAAGAGTAGTATTGTGGATTTGGTAATTAGAATGATAAACAATCTGTCTGCTGCCCTTCTCGGTGAAAAATTCAATTTCTCAGCCGCCGAACATCTGCATTTCATAGACCATGTATATGCAGAAATGGCATTCAGGATCGACAATGCCATTTATATATTGGAAGAAAGGGGACGAAAGGTCGTTCTAAAAAAATTCATGCGTAAACGAGTGACAGGATTACGCTTCGTACTTGCCAAGGAAGATATTATACTCAATGAAAGGACTACTACAGAAACGACAAGTAAGTTGCTTCACAAGCACTCAAAAGGACGAGTAATTCTAAAATCGCTATTCTATACCCTTGTATGCAATTATTCTATGTATGGGTTCAACTATCGGGATTACTTTGAAGAAGCTACCCCTATTCAACGTCTTGAAAAATTATTCAAGAAATGCAATTTTGATGATAACCATATCACAGAAGACCAAATTTGGCTGAAAGGAATATTCCATAAAAACGATGGTTATCAAACACCAATAGTCTTACATCCCATGAGAGAGGATGGCATATTGAAGATAACAAAGGAAAACTTGCTTGCCAAGGAACGCATGGAGAACTTACTGTTTTATAAGGACAATGCTGGTCATTATCCACAACGTGTTGTCAATGGAAATCTTCACATTGTAGCGATACGGATAAAACCGATAAGCAACAAATCGTTTTCAAGGGAAAATATGCTTAGCCAGATAGGTATCGGTAGGCAACAGAATATCTCTCAGAATTTTGATAATATATACAATTGGATTATCGGCTTCTGGGATAGCCTGTATCATTTTAGCACTGTCCCACAAGGACAAAAGCTACGCGAAGATGCCTACGACTATATTGTATATAAGACATTAAAGATTGTCTCTAATTACAAAAAATATAGTTCAATTTACAATTACCTCAGCAAGACAAAAGCCAAATATGAAGATGTCTGTAAAAAATTGATTCCATTATCAGAAGATTTCACGCATGTTACGAAGAAACTTTTGCGTACAATCATGTATTTGAAGAAGGACATTTATTTGGATTCTGACAATACATATAATTTGGATGAATTGGGCAATACTATCAATGCTATGGTTGGGGAGCGTATTCATTCAAAGCATCAACTACAAGAGACAGACTTACTTCCACCGCCAATATTCGAAAAGTTCTTGCTATTGCGAAAGGATGGAGATAATGGTATTATTGATTTTAGAAATTTGAGTTCTGGAGAAAGGCAAATAGCCTATACTATCAGTAATTTCATGTATCATCTAATAAATGTGGATTCCGAATGGGATGATTTTTATTATGACAAAGACCATTTGCAAATAATCAAATATCGTTTTGTCAACGTGATATTTGATGAGGTGGAGTTATATTTTCATCCAGAGTTGCAGCGTAGTTTTATGGGATTGTTGCTACAAGCTTTACAAAATGCGCATTTTAAGAATTTGCATGGAATAAATATCATATTGGCGACACATTCACCATTTTTGTTAAGCGACATACCTCATTCGAATGTTCTTTGTCTGGGGGAAAATACAATGAGCGTTGAAGGAACTCTTGGTGCAAATATCATAGAACTACTTGGTAATAGTTTTTTCCTTAGTTCTGTGATAGGAAATGTGGCTTCAAATGAGATACGAGAGATTGTTAATTTATATCAAGCTGCTAAGCGGGAAGAAAATATCACAGATAGATTCGAAAAGAAAAAGAAAAGGTTCAAATATGTATATAAGTATATAGCAGACTCTTACTTGAAAAAAATGGTAGGAAGGATGTTTGATTATATGGAAGACTATATTAGAAAGACTCATTGATTATGTATAAGTTTGAAAGTTCACTGGACAAAAGAACTCTGCACAGGGCATATAATGCGTTATATGTTCATGATTTAGATAGGAAATGGAATAAAAATGTTCTCTCTCATCCTTTATTGGCAGGGGCTATGTTGCCTGGAATGTCTGCAAAGAAACTTCTTACAGCCGAGTTTAAGAAACTTGTAGAAGTGTATTTTCATTATAAAGAATATGTTGCCGGATTGACGGATATACAAGCTAAAGAAGTCAGAGATGCTGCTAATAAAGTATTCTCATACGAGTCTTTCACAAAAAAAATAAGTGCATTCTTGATTAATCCTGCACATAAATTTGAAATATGGAATTGTGTGTATTGTGACATGATAAAAGTTTCTCCTTTTAATCATAAGGGAAAACTCGTAAGACGGTTTGACACAGAACATGTGCTTGATAAAGGAGACTGTCCATTAGTAGCCTTATCCTTATATAATTTTGTACCTTCTTGTGGAACTTGCAATGATCCTGCGATTAAGGGAACAAGAACCATAGGAGATACCAAGGAAGAAATTTCCAAATTAAGTCCTACAAATCCATCTTATGACTTTTGGCACAACGTGCTATTTGTTGTTAATGCTAAAGCTGATATGACTTGCCAGAAAAGGGAGGATGTACCAGATAATTTTGAGATTGACTTTTCCTATAAAGATGTGTCATATAAAAAATCGGTGGAACTGTTTGCTTTAAAATCGCGCTATAATACCGATTGTTTAATGGAAGCATTGCGATGGTTGGATAAAAAAGATAGATTCTCTCCACGGTTACTTCAAGATATTGCAAAACTTGAAGGATGCAGTGAAGCAGAAGTTTTTGAAAGAGAATTTAAGATTGATATAGACAGAAGAGAACATAATCTATATCGGAAAATGAAAGAGGATTTGTTAGAAATAACACCTTGGTAAACAAAATGAGTACTACACTTGTAAAATGGGAAAGAATATTAGAGTCTTAGTATACGTAGTTGCTTGTTTGGTCGTATTGTTACTGCCAAATATAGTTTCATTTATTCAAATAGGATGGAAATGGTTAGACGGATACATTGTCAAAGAAAACTTTTTGGCTTCGGTCACTTTGGCTTGTATTGCTATATTTGTTGAATTTTTCTATCTATATCGACATGTATTTGAAAGTCAGGCCAAAGAAAAGTATGCTATGGCTGTTTCTCCTTTTTACTTTGATTCACCGACTTCTTCAGACTTATTTAACAGAAAAAATTATGCAAAACTATTGTTGGACAAGATATATAGTTCATTTTCCAATCAAAAAAGGAACAATCATTCCTTTGTTATTCATATTGGAGAACACTATGGACAAGGAAAGACATCTTTTCTAATGATGTTGGACGAAGAAATCAAAAAAAGAAAAGTTCCTGTTATCAATATACATTTTGAGCCTTGGCTCTGCGATACAGAAATGGGAATAGTTAATGAATTCTTTGATTCTTTCAGAATAGAAGTAGGTGAATATCTTCCACGTTTAAATAGTCCAATGCGTCAGTATTTAAAGTTGTTATTGGCAACCTTTAAATATGAAGCGAATGGTTTTTCTCTAAGCTTTGATCCATTTCTGAAGGAAAAAAGTACATTAAAAACTACTCATGACCAGATAAGGGATGAGTTGATGGCGATAGACCGTCCAGTTATTATTACCATCGATGATGTGGACCGTTTACAAGACAAGGAGTTAATGATGGTTTTAAAAATCATTCGTGATACTGCAGATTTTCCTAATGTGTTCTATATTGTTGCAGCAGACAATCTTCATCTAAAAAGAATGTTGAATAGCTTGAATATCGACAATGCAGAGGAGTATCTGAAGAAATTCTTCAACTTGGAGTTTCAATTACCAGCGAATGAGAACGTTGCCTTCGAGGAATTACTGAAATTATTGGATAGAAAATACCAAGAACTTGAAATAGATGAAAAAACGAGAGCATTGTATGTATCACAAATCCGTAATGTGGTCTACATAAGGGATGCCTTCTCTAATATGAGAGAAGTATATCGGTTTGTGAATTCTTACTTTCTTGCCATCGACTCTATGCAAGATATACGACAGCTGAATCTCTTTGATTTATTCTTGTTGACAATGGTTCAGACATTGAATATGGAATATTACTTGCAATTGAGAGATCATAGTCTGAATCTGCTAGATGTAGTACGCTCAGGAAATGACATATTGCTTCAATGGAAAGGAGATTTGAATATTATTCAAAAGAGGGAGGAAAAGGAGGCTTTAAGACAAGTTGAAAGTATACGAGTTAATGATATTAATCCACCATATGAAGAGAGACGATCTGAAAAAGTTGAAATACCAGAGTTTGCGGAGACGATAGTGAAAACTATGATTACTTCTAATGACATCATACCAGAACTTATGAATCTTATGTTTGGTCAAGGCTCACAAAATGTAGCTTCCAATCGTATCTGCCGACATAATCTGTTTTTCAAGTATTTCTCAAATACTGATGCAAGCTATATGGTGCCAAGGATTAAAGTTGTCGATATGCTAAACTCAGAAGAGAAGATATATTACAACAAACTTGTTGATATATTTAAGACTAAAAGAGATGAACTTTTCTTGTCAGAGTTTACATATGCTATACCATATGTGAAAAAACATAAGGAGACTTATATCCTTAAACGTTTCTTCATTTTTATGGAGTTATCCTATAAGTATGGGAGGAATTTGCCCAACTACAGCATGGTAAGGTCTTTGGCAGGTTATGAAGGTTGGGAAACAAGCAGACAAAAGTTGTTCAATGTGCTTGCTTGCATATATGAAAGATACAGCCAGGCTAGGTTGAAAGCCAAACAAGATGATTTTACTCAGTTGTGTATGACTTATTCTAACATCAATATCTTGTTAGTCTGCTTGAATGTCATGTCAAATCAAATTGGCTATTTTATGTTCGATAGAAAGTACATAGATGACACGAATATTATATTGGCAGACAGATTTTTCAAAGAAAAAGTGGCCAAAAGTAAAGGAAAACTAGGTATACAAGAAATAGACACAATTCAACATATACAATGTGATTATGATATGAGGGAGCATTGGAATAAATGTTTCGAAAAGTTCCTGAAGGATGATAAAGATACTTGTCTGAATTTATTATGTAGATTGGTGATATTTTATGGAAATGGTAACATAGAATGGGATTATCATTATAAAAACGCCATTTTGGGAGGCATGTCTATGCATGGGGACAATCTTTTGACACATTTGATAGAGGTCTTCCCTAAAGAGAAAGATATTTTCAATTCGCTTCTATCATTATATACTCATTGTAGCAGTTTAATAGATGTATCTAATCTGAATGATGATGCATTTATAAAAATGGCTAGGTTAAGACAGAAAAGTGTATGTTGATAACTACGACTTAGAAAGACTTTGAACTATGAAAGCAAAGGTTAGAACATTTCAATCTGGATGTGGCGATTGTATATTCCTGATTTTAGAGGATGAAAAGAGTGGTGGAGAGGTTTTACATCGTGATTGATTGTAGTTCTTCCGCCAGAGATTAAGGCATTTGTGGATTATGATCTTGGACTGCGAATTGATATGTGTAGTTAATCATATAGCTTATAGACACCCTGCTCAGGGCATGTATAGATATTGGCTTTTGGGAAGAATCATGTTTATAAAATCTGTAGAGCCTGAGTGTGGAGAAAAGATGCTTCATGAATTTAACTCGATTAATTGGGAAATATAATGTGTTTAATTATATGAGCGTAACTAGTTCAAGTATTTATACACTACAGAAGAAAGAGGACGAGATGAGCAGTATCCCCCAGAATCATCTCCGGTTTATACTAGACTCATGTTCTCGAATCTATTGCATACTCTGATTTGGGAATGGACCAAGCTAATTACATATAATAGTTTGATAAAATTTTTAAAATTATGAATATATATTCTGATGAACTTCTTCTAGCTGTTTGGGAAAAAGCAGAAGAAGTTTATGGTTACGACGCAAGAATTTGGCGAAAGGATTTTGCTGGTGCATGGATTCGATATGACCATTATGGAATGAAGGATTCTTTTGGTTGGCAAATTGATCATAAGAAGCCACAAGCACAAGGTGGAACGGATAACATAAGAAATCTTCAGCCGCTTCAGTGGGAAAATAATTTGGAAAAATCAGATGATTATCCTTTTTTTAGTACAAAAATCACATCAAGGGGTAATGAAAATGTTAAGGAGAGTCAGTCATGGCAGATACTAGAGACGCGCAGGGAGTAGTGATTCGTAAAGTGCCCTGGTATGATAAGCATAGGTGGGGTTTGTATGAAGGCCTACTATCTTTCGCAATTGGTCTATTTATATTCGCCATTGTTATTTTTTTATGGGCAGACAAATCTCTTTTTGATTTTAATTATCCCATTAAATTCGAAAAGTTTGGTACATTTGGTGATTTTATAGGTGGAGTTGTTGGAACGGTATTCGCATTTCTGAACGTACATTTGCTTATCAAGACGATAAGATTACAAAACAATGCCAATTCTCAATCGGAAAAATCTTATGCTTATGTTCAGAAGACAGAGAATGTGAGAACAATGGACACTCAAATAAATTCATTATTATCACTATACAATAGTATTGTAGCGACTATATCATTTCATGATAAGTATGGAAAGGAAGGCTTGGAAACTGTTGCTAATTATATTTTGAGCTATGCCCCTAATGCAGACATCTCTAATTTTAGTGATAAACAAGCCATCAAGGCTTTTGAAGTTGTTTATGCAAGTTTACGTGATAAACTGGCTGTTTATTTTAGGGTGATATATAGAATGTTTTGTGTATTACATCTGGCAGAAATAGACAATATTGTGCGCTATAATTATGCAAAGATGCTTCGATCGCAATTTACAGAGAGTGAATTGTTTTTATTGCGATATAATGCCTTGACGTATAATGGCAAGAATATGCAAGAGCAAATTTTGGCTTTTAATCTGTTGAAACATCTTCCTGCATCAAAGTTGTTCGACCTTTATCCTTTCTTTAGTCATTTGAATAATGATTTTTCCAATCATCTTGATATAATGCTCTATGATTTTCGAAAAGAGTTAGAGAAGACATTCATTTATGGTCGGCATCTAGACGAAATGGTATCATTTCAAACCAATATAACCAACCTATCTTTGGCATATAAGGTCTTTCCTGATAGGCGAGCTATAGATATAGTCTTTCTGGTCAATAGAAATCTTCAGCCTGATAGCGGAAATTTAGAAAGGGCAATAGCAAGATATTCTGATATAGATATAAGGAGTTTCTTTAAGGCGTATTTGCTTGAAATATTCTCAAAGTCTATGTTTCAGGTCTATACCAAGGTAGAAGAATTGAAGTTCCGAAATTTTCGTAGAGATAATGGCTTTGTCTTGAATATGTCACTCGATTGTCAAGAACAAGGTAGAATATTGATGTTGACGAGAAAACAACTTAATACTCCTAGAAAATTTATGTGAACCATCAATACTGCGTAAGGTAGGTTGAATGATAAATATTTAATCTTTACACCATTAAACATTTAATATTATAAGTATGCCATAAAGTAAAGATTTTGAAACAATGCTAGGTTTAGGATGTATTGGTATGTATTTCTGTAAATCATTTTTAGTATCAAAAAGTTTAGTTTCTTAAAATTCTCTGTTTATCATACCTATATTGGAGATGGAGTTTTAGGGATATAGAGTTTGGATGTTTACTTTATTCTCATAGATGATAGTGTGGTAAGCGTCCTTAAAAGTATTAAAGTGTATCATGATGGGAAATAATGATGTTTTTCAATTTGGTGAGAAGCCTATTTATATAGAGCGTAATGAAGGGAATGTTTATGTGGGCGACTATGTTTCAAAAACTAATGAGGCTTTTACTGATGAGTCTTTTGAGTTACATAAGTTTGCTCCTCAAATAACTCCTCAGATTAAGCGGGAAGAGGTTGGAATCATACTTAATTGGATAGCAAAAGATACAGATAAGACTGACCCAAAAAGAGTTGCTTTGCTTTATGGTAGTGCAGGTGTTGGAAAGTCGGTTGTTATGCATGATGTTCTTTTGGAATTGGAACAAAAAGAAGAGTATTTAGTACTCGGACTCAAGACAGACCAGATAGAATTTGGAGATACAGAGGATTTGAGTAAACGAATGCATCTGGCTAAACCTTTAGTGACTATTATTAAGGAAATGGCACAAAAGGCAAAGCGCGTTGTTGTTCTAATAGATCAAATAGATGCTCTTTCCTTGTCGTTGTCTTCTAATAGAACTCCCTTACGTTCTATATTTAAACTGATAGAGCAGATTAAATCTATACCACATGTCCGGGTTGTCATTTCCTGCAGACCTTATGATTTGGAATATGATCCGATTTTGAATGATATGAAGATAGAAACAAAATGGGAGCTTAAAAATTTATCTTCTGGTCGGGTAAAGAGTATCTTGAAAAGTCATAATTTGGAAGAATGTATTAGTGAACAGTTACTTGCTTTCCTGGGTAATCCTTTGCATCTTTATCTATATTTGAAAGTGATGCCTTTTGGTAAACTACGTAATCCAATTACAGAAGAAGTTCTTTATGATGGATTATGGAGAATATTTGTGATAGAAATTAATGCAAATAAAAGGGAGAAGGTTTTGAAATTACTTGATGCAATGGTAGATGCTATGTACTGGCGTCAAGAATTATTTGTTCATAAGCAGGAATTTGAAAGTAACTATAATGATGAGTTAAATTATCTTTTGTCAAATGGTTTATTGCTATGCACTTCTAATGGACGGGTACAGTTCTTTCACCAAACCATGTTCGACTATATTTATGCAAGGAGATTTGTGGAAAATGAATATGACTTGTTAAAAGAATTGTCTAATCAGCATCAAGGCCTTTTCTCGCGTGCTGCGGTAAAAAGTATCTTTAGTTTTTTGCGAGAGACCAATCCTGGTTTATATATTCAAAATATGAATAGACTTCTTTTTGACAAAGGCGAAACCGAAGAATACTGTTATCGTTTCCATCTGAAATCATTAATCTTGAGTAATATGGCATTTTTTGATGAACCAAAACAGGAAGAACTTAAGCTGATAGACAGAAAAATCTTCTATGATTCCTTGTATATGAGCGTGATTTTTGAGTCTGTACATAATTGCAATTGGCTTAATGCTATATGGAAGATAATAGATAATAATGGTGGATGGGCAGCTTTGTCTAAGGAATATAAAGAGAAAACCATATTAATGTGCAGTCGAACTTTATGGGATGATGCTGATAAAATATTGGATGTGGCATTTCGTGTTCTGCAAACAGGAGATACTGATGGTAGAAAAATGATAATGGATTTTGTCAGCCATCAATCTATAAAGTGTGATATCAATAAGTTGATAAAACTTTATAAAGCATTAGGATTAAAAAGTTATCCCTTAGAGTGTCCAAATTTGCTTAAGCTTATCCTTAGTGATGATCCAAAGTTTGTGGCTGATGTATTGAAAGACAATGTCCAGAAGCAGCTCAGTCAAAAAGACAAGAGCTCTTTGCATATTGTAGATTTTACTCATGAGGAAGAACAAATTTTCGAAATGATGGAATCGAATCATCATGAGCTAGCTATACAATTGTATGTTGAGTTATTGGAAATTATCATGAAGAATACCCGTTTTGATATTCCAGGGCATGAGATAATTGGTTCTTTTGAATTCTCTAGTTTCCAGAGAGTAGAAGGGGAGCGTTTTTACCATAATTTTTCGAAAGCTTTGGTAAATAAACTGATTGATGATTTCTTGAAGAATATTGACACAAGCGAAACGCGACGTTATTTGCAGGAATTCTGTTGCAAAAAGTATGAGGCTTTTTTATTTATTGCACTTTATGTATATACCCAGTATCCTGAGAAATTTTATAATGATATTTATAAAATTATCGTTTGCCGTTCAGTTTTATCTAATGCTCCTTGTTGGGTAGAGTATCAAGCTTTGGAAGCATTAAAGTGCTCTTTTCAATTTATGAATGCTGTACAGCAAGACAAAATAGTACATAAAGCTGAATCTTTAAATGATGATGGAGAAAAATGCATTTATGACAAAGAATTTGTTCGAAGGAGATTACAAGGTGGCTATCCTATCTGTAACATTGATTTGCATCGAGGAAAAGTATTGTACGTTTTACCAAAAGACTCTCTGTTAACTTATAGCAAAAAAGCTTATTTTGAACGTTTGAGAATAGAGCGAAAATTTGGATATAAGAAAAATGGTATTGTTTGTTATTCATGGTTGGAAAATGAGTTGCCTTTTAGCAGTTCGTGTATGAGTGGTTGGACTTCCTTAGGCTTGGATAAGGCGAGGAAAATGAGTTGTAAAGCTTGGTATAAGTCTATGACCAAGTATGTAGATAACGTCCATTCGTATGATTTTGAACGTCCGTCCTTAGAGGGGCAAAATCAATTGTTTAGGCAAATTGTAGCTGAAAATCCTGAAAAGTATCTTAATTTATTGGACAACATAGTTGCAGATAACAATATCTTGTTATGCTATGCAGAATCTGGTGTTAGAGGATTGTTGGATGCAAAAAAATATGTAGAAGCAGCCCGGATATTTGATAATATCGTTAAATTCATTAACAATAATGCCAACTCTGAATATCGAGGATTTGGAATACATTCTTTTCTTTTAGTAATAGATGATTTTCTAAGAGGTGACTATATGCCAAAAAATGTATTTGATTTTTTGTGCAATGTCGTATTGAATGTAAAAGAAAGTGAGATAAAGGCAGAAGACGTCAAAGAAAAAGACATTTACAATACTGCAATAAATCAAGCAAGAGGACATGCAGCCTATATGCTTGTAGAGTGCTATCGATTTAGAGAGTATCAAGATGAGATATTTGAAACACTAGAGAACATAGCTTCTACAGCATCAGTATATACTCGTTCTGCCATATTGCTCAATATGGCATTGTTGAACCATTTAGACCAGCAACGAAATGTACTGCTATTTAAAATGCTTTTACACGACTATGACGAAAGATTATTGGCAATGCCAATACATAATTATAATCCATTGGTGTATTTTGTTAATTATGCAGTGGATGATATATTGGATGTCTTTGTTCACGCGATAGATAAACCATGGTGTTATAAGGAGCAAGTGATAATCTTGTGGCTTGCATGGGTACATAACAATTATAGAAATGATATCAAAGTTCTTCTTGACAAAATGTGTGAAAAGGGACAGGAGGCTAGACTATCATTGCTATCTTTCCTAACTCGACAAGATGTTGAAATCGATCAAGAATCCTTTAGCTATATCTTGTTTTTGATGTCAGAAAGGTTTTGCACTGCAGAATTGGGGCATGAATGCGATATAATATTTCGACATGTAAAAAAGTGGACTCAAGAAAGGCAAGATATAATGGCAAAGACTTTTGTTGAGTCTCCTTTGAGTAAATATACGGGCAGAGGTTTTATAGATTTTTTGGCTGGCTATGCAATCAATAAACCTGTCCAGGCATTATACTGGTTAGAATGTGTTATTCATAACATGGCTCCTAACGACTACAGTATATGGAATTCTGTAACAGACGTCTTGATACAATCTTATAATGGAATTCGTTCCTTTAATGATATAGAATGCCAATCGACATTGGAATATGCCATGGATTTGATTGACGGTCTAATGATGAATAAAGATAAACGTTTTCTCATTACCAATTTCATTCATAAATTAGATGATGAATAATGAATTGTCGCATTTACATTCTATTTTGCCAAGTTTACAATCTGGTTTGTACCTGCTGGAAACTGAGCTTACGGATGAGGAAATCGTGAACTACTTTAAAGAATATAGATTTTATTCTTTCTATACGGAGGAGTTGTTGCCATCCAGAGGTGGAACACCATTTGAAATGTTTGTAATGTCGTTGTGTTGGCAATTTGACTGTAAAGAGTTTGGAGAACTAAGGTTGGCTATGATTAATTCTAGTGGTCAACAGAAAGAGAACATTATTTACGAAACTCTAATGAGAGTTATAAAAAAGATGAGTAATGGAAGAACTTCTGTTCTATTGTTGTATGGGGAACCAGATTTGTCATCTTTCAGGCATGAAGAACTTGCGGTGCTGAATTATTCTGTGTGCCATAATGGGATGACTACCTTGATTTTATCAAAGAAGAAAAGCAATGGTTGTCTTAATCAAGAGGAAAATATAGTAAAATATATAACTTTAAAATCAAATTATAAAATGGGAAATAGACAGTACAAGGTTCATATAACCTATAAACATGATGAGTTGCATAACTCAGGCATAGAAGCTATTTGTGCAGGTTTACATACTCGCAATATTCCTTTTTCAATTGATAAGTATGACATTTTATATAGAGATAATATACAAAGATATGAGGAAGAGATAGGTGTCTCGAATATTGTAATCATGTTCGTTATTCCAGAATATCTAAAATCTTTGGACTGCATGTATGAAATGACACAACTTTTCAAAAATGGAAATGTAGAGAATAGAGTCTTTCCTATAGTTGATATGGGTGATATTCCCCGTAATGGAGATGGATTGTCGCAAATCAAGAATTATTGGAATGACAAGAAAAATCGAAAGGCAGAACAGATTAAAAATGAGCCAGGAAACTCGACCTATCTGTTAAGTGAGATTTCAAAGATAAACGATATTTTAAAAACGATGGATGAGTTCTGGGAATATATCGTTCATACTAATACTGGAGACTATACAGAGATGGTTGCTGACAATGCAAACTTGTTGTTAAATGAAATCGAAAAACAAATAAATGTTTCTTCAGTATTTCAAGATAACAAATTTATCCCAACAACAGAGACCGCACCAAAACAGTCTAGACGTATCTTTCAACATGGTGATAAGTCTATATATGTGGAGAATAATAGTGGAACTATAAATATCAATTAGTAAGGGTTGCTGACCACGATTCATCTTGCTTATTGACATCCTAATCAAGACATGTATAGATATTGGCTTTGGGGAAGAATCATGTTTATAAAATCTGTTAAGCCCGCCTGTGGAGAGAAAATGCTTCAGGAATTTAACTCGATTAATTGGGGAATATAATGTGTTATTCGAGTGTCTGTTGGGGTGTTCTGAGACTTATTGTCGCAACATGCTCACGTTTATTTCTGATATTGAACGTAAAAAGTTATTGAATCAATGGATGGGTATCTCTATGAACATAGAAGATATATCCAAAAGGCCTCTTACCAAATTCTGTCAAGATATACTGAAACAGGCTAGGATGGAATATGGCAGAGAAAAGAAAAACTAAGTGAATAATATGAAGACGAATATTATTTTTGCACTATTTTCGGCATTCATGGTAATTGCTATTGCTGTCGGCTTTTACATGCAATGGAATCCTACAGTAATAGCTATATCGTTGGGAATGTTATTTATGGGTACCATTTGCTATTTGATAGGTATTTGTAGACATTTGATTATGTCAAGAGTTATTTTCTGCAAGGAAAAGATAGATAAAGCCTATCGAAAATACATTCGTAAAATAGCTGTCAATTGTAGTCGTAAAGTCAACCGATGGAAATTAGAAGATACAGGGGAAAACCACATATCCTTATTGTCTCCTATAGATGATTTCAAGAGACATAAAGAATATATTATCCGTCTAAAAAATGCGATAGACCAACCAAATGTATTCAATATAGCTTTGACTGGCTCTTATGGAGCAGGCAAGAGTTCTATACTTAAAACTTTCAAAGCATATTACCCGGAATATCATTATGTGAATGTGTCGCTTGCGTCTTTTGTTGAGGTTAATATGTCTGAAAGTGATAGTACACCAAAGAGTAATGAAGACAGCTTTGAGGAACAGTTGGAATATAGTATATTGCAACAACTTTTCTACCATGTAAAAGCGACAAATATACCAGAATCAAGATTCGGACGAATTGAAAGGACATCACGCAAGAAGAGAATTTTTGTGGTTGTGTGCATATTGTTGTTTGTTGTAGCAAACTTGTGCCTGTTTTGTCAGGAACAGGTGACAAAGTACTTCTTGATTCCAACAGAAGTCTTGAAATCTTCATTCTTATTTGGGTCAAGTATATGTATATTCATTCTTGGTATATGTGTTATTCTATTTCAACTTATTCTTTTTATAAAGAAGATTAGTATCAAAAACCTAACGTTAGATAAGGCTACCTTAGAATTTGAAGAGAAGAAGAATGTTTCCATTATGAATCGCTATTTGGATGAGATTCTTTATCTCTTCCAGGAAAAGAAGTATAATGTTGTAATATTTGAAGATATTGACCGCTTTGAAAATACTCATATATTTACAAAATTGAGGGAATTAAACCTGATTCTTAACCAGTCTGAAGAAATTGGCAGGAGAATAGTCTTTCTTTATGCATTGAAAGATGACATTTTTGCCAATGCAGAAGAACGGACAAAGTTCTTTGACTATATAGTTCCTGTTATTCCTTTCGTGAATGCTTCTAATTCTGGTGACTTGTTCAGAAGAAAAATTACTGGCTTACGTATTCCTGAGGCAGAGGTAAGCTCTTCATTTATTACGGATATATCAGCGTTTGTTAATGATATGAGGGTATTGACAAATGTCGTGAATGAGTTTGACCTCTATCGTAACTTGCTTGATAAGAAACTGAAGAAGGATAAATTGCTGGCTATGATTCTATATAAGAATCTCTATCCTACAGATTTTTCATTGTTGCATCAGAATAAGGGCGTAGTATATCAGACTTTTTTCTCAGCTCCCAAGATTAGAAATGAAATTATTAAAGATGATTGGGCTCGATTAAAAGAGATAGACTCGGAGATTCAAGGAATATCTGAAGAGACTCTTAGGTCTATAGAAGAATTGCGCGCTGTTATTGTTGGAAAGTTATTGAAATTATGGCCAGGTGTGGGCTGGGAAATATATTGTAATGGCTACCAAACAAATATCAGTAGTTTATTTTCTGAAGAAAATATACAGCATATTCTTAAAGGAAAAATTTATTTTATAAGGAACGGTTACAATTCTTCATCTAGGCAACCTAATCTTGATGAAATCAAATCTACTTTAGGGGAAAGTTATAAATATAGCGTAAGGAAAAAATACATTCAATCAGTTGCAAATAACAAAATAGAAAATCTTAGAGATGAGCGCAGGGCTTTTATGGATGAAATGGCAGCCATAGATAAATATACGCTTACAGATATTGCAAAATCAGATAGGGATATCTTTGAGCATGTGGACATACCAAAAGGTCAAGAAGAAAAATATAAAGTTCTCAAATATTTCTTAGAAAAGGGGTATATAGACGAAGAGTATTTCTTCTATATTTCAATATTCCAAGAAGGAAGACTAACACCTTCTGATCAGGAATTCCTTCTTTCTATCAAATTCAATACACCTAAAGAATTTGATTATAAGTTACAAGAAATACCTTCTCTTATCCAAAACCTATCTGTTGTAGATTATGACCATAAGGGAATATTAAACAAAGACCTGTTGAAATTCTGCTTACTGCATGAAGATGAATATGAGGATGAATGTGATGCTATTCTTAAACAAATGGTTGTTCATGAACAATATATAGATTTGCTGTATCAATTCATGCAAGAAGGCAATTGTGTACCGACCTTCATCAAGCGATTAGTCCATATTGATAAAAATGTTTGGAAATCATTAAATATGGATATGAATCATACTAATAAGGATAAAGACAGGGTTATATCCACGATGTTTAAGTATGCAGACATAAACGACATAAGATCTGTAAATACCTCATATCCATTCAATACTTATGTAAACGATAACTACAATTATCCTGATCTGTTTGAAGATATAGATCAAAAAAAGGTTCGGGAGCTTCTTGATTTGCTGGATTTAAATGTTCAATCGTTGAAAGATGACAGCAATGGTACAGACACATATTCTTATATATATGAGAACAATATGTATGCTCTAACATTGGATAATGTCAAGGTGATTTTTAAGCATAATGAATTGCCGGTAGATAATTTGGATTCAGCAATTTATACTTCTATAGAAGCGCCAGAACTGAATGAACTTCAGGGATATGTTCATCAAGAATTACCAGCATTTGTGGATAATCTTATGCTTGCTTCAAGCAACATCCATGAATCTTCTGATACAATAGTGTCTTTAATGGATGAAGATATTCAAACGAGCGATATTATTAAACTTATCAAGCATAATGATACTTTGTGGGATGATTGTAAGGGTATTTCAGATGAAAATATCGTAAGAAATTTGTTCTGGAAAAACAAAATTAAAATGACGATTGAAAATGTTAAACAGTACTGCTCTTGCATAGGTACTTGGAAAATAGACAGTTCGCTTGTTGTATTCATGAATCTCAATGAGGAAAAGACCATGGAAGAATTTACAAAGCTTGTGCAAAGTAATGATGAACATGAAACAGAGTTGTTAGCAAGTGTTGTAAAGTCTGACAATATTAATGACAATATAGCTTTCTCCATATTTAATAACCATTGGCTAATAGATGTATGGAGTAAGGAACTGTCACAATTAAATGAAACCAGAGTAAGATATGTTGTAGATGAAGGCATCATTACTGTTTCTCCAAGTATTTATCAAGACATAATAAAAGGAAACCCAAAGCTGAGCAAATACCTCCTATGTAAGGATCCAGATAAAATTATATCAGAGTGGGATGAATTTGCTTTTAGCATAACTACAGTTGTTGAGATACTGAGTTGGGTAGAATATAAGAAATACCATAGCTTCATATTGGATCAAATTGAAACGGAAAGTGTTACGCCTATTATTGCTAATGCTTTACTGTCATATTTCAGCAAATCTGACAGTGAGTTTAACTTGTCTCTATATACGGAAGCTATGGAAAAGTCAGACAATCCTGCTTTAAAGATTTTAGCTAGTACATGTTGTATTGCGAAAAGATTAATAGCTATGAATGAACTGCCTAATATCTTCGCTAAGGCAAAAGGTATATTTGAAGGTCTTGAAAAACAAGGAGAGGTTTATTCTATTTCTAAGCAAGTAGAAGGAGCACAGCATTTCATGGATGCCCTACACCAATTCAGATATATTGGTCAGGTGAAAGAGAAAGGTGATTATCTGACAGGAAAAGTTTTAAAACGTAAACCAAAGTAATATGGAACTCAACAACCCACAACATAAATCCTTCCTCTAGCATCTCGACTTCGAGCCATTCACCTGGCACACCTTCTACGGAGAGCAATGTCCGCCATTCGTTACCGAAGAGAACTAGGAGGCATGGCGACGCTACTTGGTGAAACTCATCAAGAAGCATCTGAAGGCAGAGGTGATGAATACACCTGAATTCAAAGATATTGAAATCCAGATAAGGGAAGAAAAGCTGTTGCGCATCAAATGGGACGAGCAGAGAAAACGGTCCATGGAAAAGCAACGGTATCGCGCCAAGAAGGAGCGACCGAGGAGAAACGCCAGGAGGTATGCCGCTATATCAAAGAGACAGCAGGACAATACCCCAATCATCGAGGCATGAAGAAGAAGTTGATGGACTTGATGCCAGAGACACCATTTGAAGGAGA
>ERZ1031933.8-NODE-8-length-38622-cov-7.748101_pt1 | contig 38622 bp, 19 predicted proteins | sample MGYA00517880_ERZ1031933 | MGnify/ENA primary metagenome ERZ1031933 (study PRJEB33719, sample SAMN04261283) | wastewater metagenome | biome: rural village; feature: human; material: feces | host: Homo sapiens | place: El Salvador | collected 2014-01-14 ... | reverse complement strand
ATACTATAAATACGGAAGCCCAAATACCTTTACGTAAAATTCCTCGCCTGAAATCTACAAAAGATTTCAAAGCGAGGAATTTCTAAAAATTTGCTTATTAAAGCTTTTTCCTATTGCACCTCCATATATAATACACGTGAAGACCAATCTGACTTCAATTCTCGCTTCACATCATGAGTATAAGGCATCTCCAGACCATGCTCCATCAAGTATTTACCAGAGTACACCTTACCTTCACAATCCAGAGATTTGTTGTCGATGACATCCAACTCACGTATCTTATACATCTTATCTGCATCCAAGCCTGCCATCTTCACCCTTGGAAGATGAGCGTTGTAGAAGTTGGCGAGCTTCCACCAGTAGAACACAGCCTTGTCTTTCGCCTCGCTCACATACATAAGTGAAGCCAAACCTTGGTTGTCGAAAGGCGAGATTAAACGGTAAAGGTCTCCCATCTGCACCACAGGACGAATCTCCTTGTACTCCGAGATGGCCTTCCTGCAAAGAGCCTTTTCCTCGGCTGTCATATTCTTAGGTTGAATCTCCATGCCCAAGCGACCGCTCATTGCTACGTCGATGCGATACTTCAAACTTGGGTTGGTTCGGAATACGGGAAACCTGAAATGTCTGCGGATTCAATATCAGCAAGCCTCCATCATAAGTACCTATATAATATTGTCCTTTGAAATAAGTTAAATTTGTGATGATATGAGCACCCAGAAGATTACTTGGCGCGAGCAACTTAACAAACTTTCTTGCCTCATCCACATAATACAGCCCATCGTTCGTACCGATAAGCTTCACCTGATTACCTATATAAAAAGAACGCACAATCAACCCCTCGGTAGTGAAAGAGTCGAAGGAATAACGGCGGAAGATAGGAGCACTATAGAACGTATAGCACAATCCAAATCGGAAGAAACCAAACCAATTGACACCATGCTTGTCTTTCACAAAGCAATAGACGGCATCACTCGGCAAGCAATGCTTTCTATCTCCCTTCGAGTTATAGGCTTCCTTGATTTCCAAATTCTTGGCATCAATCAGAAAGGCACCCGAACCATCGGTACTTACCGCTACCTCCTCTTTCTCTGTTACCTGCAAATGGGTAATCACATTGCCAATGCCTGAAACCTGGTATGGAGCCTTCATGCGATGAGGACTATAGACATACAATCCATTATTCTTCGTGCCGATAAAAAACTTGCCTTGCGATATGACCAGTTGGCTCAACGCCGAACCTTTCGGCATCTTGTCGGCAATGACATAAGAACGGAACTTGCCTGTCTTCGGGAAATAGCAGTTGAGTGCATATCGGCTCAAGAACCAGATATTACCCTGCTTATCGGCAAGGATGTCTCTCACACCATTCTCTATTCCCATGCTGGAAGCTCCTACCGTTATCAATCGGGAAGTTTTACCATCATATACATGCAGACCCTGACGGTTGCCTACATAGAGAATTCCCTTGTTAGCAAGCACCGTCTCTCCTTGAGTGATTTCAGGCATTTTCTGATGAAATGATGCTTCTCCACTTTTCTTCTCAAAAATACCCTGTTTTGTGGCAGCATAAATGGTATGAGTCTCATCTTCATAGAGGTCATATACATAGTTGGCAGAGTTATCTCGCACATTCACCTGGAATGTAACCAGTTGCTTACCATTATAAAGAGCCACTCCATTGCTCGTGGCAAGCCAGATTCGCCCCAGGTGGTCGGGCATGATGCGAGAGACTGATTCACCTGGAAGCCCATCTTCCTTGGTTACAAAATGAAACACCTCATCATTGACGATGTCGGCACGAATACCAATAACGTCAATGATGAGGAGTACCAATAATATAGTATATTTTAAAAATACGTTCATTGTTAAACCTTAAAACTTCGTTTATATTTTAAGTACTATTTGCGATTTAAGTACTATTTGCGATTGCAAAAATAAAACAAATTCTATAAAACACAAAATAATTAACGAGTTTTTATTTAACCATCAACGTATTAATCATTTACCTTTACCCCAAAGGCGCAATATGCTAAATAGACGGCACACACCAGAAGCACGCAGATGCCTGCGGTAATACTGCCAAAGCCATCAGTTGCCCACCCGATGAAAGGTGTCGCCGCTCCACCACCTGCCACAGCAGTAATCATCAGTCCGGAAATAAGATTGCCCTTGGTTGGCTCCGTCTGCACTGCCATCGAATAGATGATAGGGAAGATGCAGGAACAAAGAAAGCCAATAGCTCCGATAAGGGTCAAAGTGAAACCTGGCTCAAAACGGCAAAGCGCCAATAAGCCCACCACGGCGATACAAGCCACAATATTGTAGCGATAATAAGTGGCAGGCTTGATCTTTGTCATCAAGAAGACTCCCAAAAAGGCTCCTACGGTACGGCAGATGAAATACACCTGAGGAGCCACACCCGCCTGTGTTACCTCCCAGCCGAAGCGCTCTATCATGACCTTGGAACTGATGAAGTTGGTACCTACATCGATTCCTACCACGAAGAAGATGCCAAAGAAAAGCGTCAGGATGGTCTTGTTCTTCAACAGACCGAGTGTCTTGCCTACGGTTACATCTGAAACTTCACGCTCTTCACGCTGTATAGGAGAAGCCCAGAGCCACAAGGCTGAAACTAAGGTTACCACACCCAATACCGGGAACACATAATACCAATGCGCCTTATCGCCATTGCCCAACACGTTGACAGCCAAGAGCATGAAGAAAGGACCACAGAACGAAGAGATGGCCTTTACCACCTGTCCTGCCGTAATGCTGCTGGTAAGCATCTTTTCATCGGTAAACACATTGCGCACCAGTGCATTCTGTGACACTTGCAGGATAGCATTGCCGATTCCCAATGCTGCATAGCCCACCAGACAAGCCCAACTGGAACCTACCAAAGGCACCAGCATACCAGCCACGGTAACAGCCATACCTAACAACACAGTATTTTTTCTTCCCCAGGCATTCATCTTGATACCCACAGGTATTCCAAAGAACAGAAACCAGACGAAGACCATTGATGGCAAGAAACCAGCCATCGTATGACTCCAGCCGAAAGCTTCTCGGGCATATTCGGCAGAGATGCCCACAATATCACAGAATCCCTGGATAAAGAAGGCGAAAAGTACGGCACTGATACATGCCACTTGCTTTACTTTCATATCGTATTCGTTTTTCGTTACATTTGACAATATTCTACAAACCTCTGCAAAGGCTTGCAGGCAGGTCGATACGCAAAGGCTGCACGGCACCCTTGTAATTGCCATCAGCATCAGCCACAGCCACCACCCAAGCTGTAAAACTTCTACGTGGATTGTCCCAACCAGCCTCGTATGGATAAACCTCGAAGGTAGTATCGTTGATCTTCTTCAAAGGTCCGCAGATTACCTCGATATGAGGAATCTTCTTGCCATGCGCATTCGAAAGGGCATTATGGGAAGCATCGGTATAAACTGCCTTCAAATGAATACGAATAACCTTCTTGTCCTTGGAAGAAGCATTTTCAGAAGAAGTATCCTCTATCTTGATTTGCATTCCGCCCTGCGCCTTCTCGTTGAAAGGAATCAGTTTTCCCTGATACTCGAAGCCTACATACTGCACCTTTTTGCCCGCAGTCTCCTGATAGCGAGCCTCGGTGAGTTCTGCCATTTCCTTGTCGAAATACCAGAAGGCATCGTGCTTATCCCCCTTATACTGAGCATAAGGAGCCGGTTGAGGACGGGACGCATTGGCATTCTCAGGAACCTTGCCCTTATCTGCACCATCCGTACCTATCATATCAGAATGGAAACACTCGGCAAGATAGCCTTCCTTCGGATTCAACTTCTTCAGCTTGACAGAGCCGTCGGCATTGTATTCGATTCCCTTTCCATTGTCATTCAAACGCTGTTCTAATGCCTTTCGAATGAACTTCGCCAGATAATTCGCAGTTCTATCTCCACAATCGAAATGTCCTCTGCCAGTATCGCAAAGGAAAGAGATGCAACTCTCAGGATACATCATTCGGAAAGCGAGGGCTGGATTCACACGAGCCTCCCACCATTCATACTCACCTTCTACCATCAAGCCAGGGATGCCGTCGATATTGCGGTTGCGTCCCCACTCCACATTGGCTGCACCATAACCGCAAAGATTGGTACGAGGTGCATCGCCATGGAAAGAGATGATGCAGAGGGTGCGGTTCGGATTCCAGGCCGCGAAATTCCATGGGAAAGTAGCTTGGGCAGAATGTCCTAAAGGGATGATTGGAGCCTTAGCTATCTCGGCATGTCCACTCTGATCGGCAAGATTAGTCATCATTTCCTCAAAGATACCTTGCGCACCCGATGATGGGTCCCAATTATTATTGAAGGCTGGAGCCACCCATACCATGGCAACACCTAATTTCTTCATCTTTGCCTGAAAACGAGGGTTCTTATAGATAGCCTCCTCGGTCATATTCTGCTGAGAGAGCATCACTGCCTTAACGTTCTTGCAACCTTCCGGCACCCAGAGATAAGCCACAGGAGCCTTGCCTGTCTCGTTGGAGATGTATCTTCTCAATTCCACAGACCATTGAAACATTCCACAGCCTCCAACGCCAACTGCATGGGCTACCGTTGCCATCAGTCCTTGCAACAAGAAGGCAAGGAACAAGACAGTCTTTCTATGCAAAACATTACTTTTCTTCATATCTCACTACATTTTTTATATTCATTACGGAATCTATTCGATAATATTACGTAGCGAACTATGTTTATACTTAAAAAATGTCGTTATTCTGCGCCAAATGCCTTTTTTAACCCATTTGGCGCAAAATAACGACTAAGCGTATGGTACAATAGGACTTTGATTTGTTTGGCAACCTAATCCATTATCAAATACCTTGTATGAAGTTTCTGTTCGTCAGGTCAGATGTTTGTCCGTCTTCTCTGCCTGGGTATATTTTTCTCCCTGCCCACGCAAGAATTTTTCCGTGGGCAGGGAAAAATAAAAGTGGGTACAGGGTCGAAAAAATGTGCTTCCTTTGAGGAAATGCAATCTCATCAGAGGGTGCGTCATGGACTTATGACACACCCCCTGCTGTATTTTATTCTGGCAAATACCAATTACTCATATCCTGCAATTTAGTATATACAGCAGTTTTCTTACTTCCAGTAAACTTTGCTGCAACCTTTTGCGCTAAATATGAAGGATTATTACGATAGCGAGAGATACGCATCAAGTCGTGGAAGCGATTTCCCTCTAAAGCTGTCTCTAAGGCATACTCATTTACGAGTTGTTCCTCCACCCATTCTATACTATCACTTAAATTAGCTTGAGCCTCCAGTTTATAGGCATCGTTCATATCCGTATTACCACAGCCACGTGCATGGAAACCACGATTGTTGGCAGAAAAATGGGAAGCAAGTTCTCCTTCAGGATCATCCTGTCCAAAATTCATCCAACTTTCCCCTGTCATTTCATCGCCGATAATGTCTTTATAAAGATTCAAGTTATAAGCACTCAAACCATACTTCAAGAAGCCATTGAAGACAAATTTACACTTTCCTAATCGATTCAAAGCCTCTGCATAGCGAAGATATATCAATGCCGAACGACATGGAGCTACATAGTAGTTGGAACCAGCCTTCATCGAATTATATTTTGTGATATAGGCATTCTCCATTCCTTCACTTTTACCAGCAATCGTTTTCAGGGTATAAGTACCATAAAGACCACGCAAATCACCACTAATAGCACGATTGGTATAATAGTTTTGTTCACCAAAAGTATTAATCAGAGCCAACGAAGGAGCTATCGTGTAGTTTTTGTTTGCCATGTCATGCAATTGTGATGTCACCTGATAATGATCTGTACTAAAAACAATCCCAGTCAAAATCTCTGGATAGTTAAAACCAGAGAACTGATTAGCCCAATTTTTACTGGCTACGGTCAAGCCATTCTCGCTATAAGTGTTACGATTGGCACACATCTTTAATCGGTCATTATAGATAAGATAATAATATGCCTCAGCTGCTTTTGCAAAATCTTGCTTCCACAGGTATAGTTCACCTAACACAAAATGGAGAGGCAACATCAATTGGCGAGCCATGTAAGAATTATAAGTAACCGAGTTGGTAAATCCAGGATCAGAATAGCCAATGGCAGACTCTGTAGAACCCACCGCCTCCTTTGGCAACAAATCCAAAGCACCTTCCATGTCTGTTATGAGAACCGGAAGTAATTCGTCAAGTGTATAAACTTGTGTCGCTTTTTCATCACTCTTCAAGATAGGCTGCGTCGTATAGTTTACCTTTCCATAGTCCAGGCAAAGCTGAAGATAAGTCCAAGCTCGGATTGCCTTTGCCTGTGCCATATAAGGAAGCATGAACTTGGTAGAAACTCCATTTTCCAACTTAGTAACAGCTGTGTCAAGATGCTGTATATAATAGTTACAGTTATTGAGCAACTCATAATACTCCCTCTCTTGCAAGTAAGAGTTAGAAGACTCTATGTTCGACTCATTGATATCACGCAGTTCCTGTGAAGAATTGTCTGTAGTAGTCATCAAGTCTCCACGAAGTTCCCCCATCAGCACATAGTTATCCCCTATTTTTTGCAATCCTTGCAAGAGTCCAAACAAACCAGAACGAGTTTCCAATTCATCTTGATACATCTGTCCATTAGCCTTAATCAGGCTTTTAGAGTCCGAATCAAAGAAGTCGGAGCATGAGGAACATACCACAACGACCAGCACCCATAATATATATGTTATCTTTTTCATACGTTTAATCTATTTATATGTATCCACTACAAGTTGATTTTCATTCCCATATAGAAAGATCTGCCATTTGCCAACAATCCATTGTCAATGCCTTGGTAGAGAACCTTGCTATTCATGCTCACCTCTGGGTCGATACCGAGATACTTGGTAAAAGTAACGAGGTTACTCACAGCACCCCAAATAGTCAAGCCATGGATATAGGTATTGTTGATTGGCAATTCGTAGGAGAGTTTTACAGTCTTCACTTTAAAGTAGCTACCATCCTCTATCCATCTGTCGGAAAAACGGCTATTGCCCATCGGGTCGCCATAAACGGCACGTGGCATTGTGGTTTCTTGCCCTTCGCTTTTCCAACGATTTTTCACTGCTTGAGTTTGATTCCACAATCCTTGCATTGACTCTAACTGCTGGCGCATATAGTTGTACACATCATTACCTATAGAATAAGTACACAGCACATCCAACTGGAATCGCTTATAGGTAAACCGATTAAAGAACGAACCAGTCAAGTCTGGATTAGGGTTACCTATCACCTGCTTATCTTTTTCATTGATAACCCCATTGCCATCCACATCCACAAAATGTACATCACCCGCACCAAATGTGCTATAAGAAGCATTGGCATTCTGAATCTTCAAGTTTGCCTCAGCCGCTTCAGCAGAAGTCGCAAAAACGCCTTTTGCCTTATAGCCATAAAACACAGAAGCAGGATGACCAACCGCCGTCAACACTTCTCCGCCAAGGATTTCTGTTGTATAATCTCCATCAGCCAACTGCTTAATTCGATTGGTGGTGTGTTGGAAATCGAGAGAAGACAACCACGAGAAATTTTTCAAGGCAACAATACGCCCTTGAATACCTACCTCAAAGCCCCTATTGCTCAGTTTGCCATCATTGCAAAGATAAGTAGATAGACCAGAAGTAATATCTGCCAGCTTATAAGTCAACAAATCATTGGTCGTATGATTAAAATAGTCGAACGAAAGTCCAATGCGGTCATTCAAAAGAGACAACTCTACACCGATATTAAACTTCTTCGCAGTTTCCCATTTCAGCTTGTCATTAGCCAATGTTCCGATTTTCAGTCCTGTCGCATTGCCCATATATCCTACACCTTGCAGATAGGCATAACGTTGCAACACCTCCAAGTCATCATTGCCTGTCAAACCATATGCTACATGCAACTTAGCATCATTGACAAAGCGGAGAGAACGCATAAAATGCTCATTGCCAAGATTCCATGTAGCTCCGAAACTTGGAAATGTTGCCCAAGTACCACCCAACATGCGATAAGAGTTTTTGGCATGTTCGCCAAAGCGAGAAGACGCATCGGTCGTCACAACAGCCCAGACATTATATCTATTATCATAGGTATAATCGACCTGCCCCATCAACGCCATGCTTCCCCAGTCCGTGTTTTCACCATCCAAGCGACGGAAAGCCAAAGAGTTGTTCAAGTTGATAATCTTATCGTTACCTGAGTTGTGACCTTCCGCATAAGAACTCTTGAAACTAGACTTCATCAAGCGATAACCTGCCATAGCATGCCACTGCGATGCTCCCACAGTATGATGATAGTTCAAATGGACATCGCCATAAATATTATTTTGTTTCAAGGTCATATCCTTGATGGTATTGAGCCATTTGTTGCCATGGTCATACTGAGGCGACAAGCCATTCATTGGCTGAAAATAATGTTCCTTTGTACTGCTAAAAGAATAACTAAACCTACCATCAAGCGTAAAATCACGGTTGATGTTCCAACGAGGTGCTATAGTCAAGCCGAAACGATAGTGCTTATTGCTATTCTTCGCATTCTGAATAATTGCCACAGGATTAGAAATGCCCAACACATCTACGTCATTCAACGTATTAGTCAATTGCGAACCATCATCCGTATAGCTATAAGGCAACAAGAATGGTGATTTTATTTCAGAGAGAAAGGTTGGCGATGTATTAGCAGACACCCCATCATCCTGTTGATTTCGTAAGATATAAGTAAAGTATATGTTCGTATCTATCTGGAAATTCTTCAAAAGCGAAACACCTGCATTGATACGTGCATTCAAGCGAGAGAAATCGGTAGATTTCACAGTACCGTCACTGCTGGTATAGCCTGCCATGATGGCATACTTGGCAATATCGTCACTTCCATCAATGCTAATACCATAGTGCATCGTATTGCCTACACGATACACATCTTTGCTCCAATCATTATCGTTATGGTATGTCTTATAGTCGGAAGACGAAGGAGACATTCCCAAGATTCCACTAAACTCTGTGCTCAAGTGTGAGAAACCAGAATTGCCCTTGATGATTTCACTGAGATAACTACGATAATCCTTAGAATCCATCACACGATAAGTCTGAGGTTTAAGGTTGAATCCGTACGATACATCGGCATCAATCTTGGTAACACGGCTATGACTCTGCTTGGTAGTAATCAAGATAGCACCATTTGCACCCTTGCTACCATAGATAGCAGAGGCATTTTTCAAAATCTGTACATTCTCGATATCGTTTACATCAATATCAGCCAAAGCATTGAAACTGCTTCCCTCAAAAAGCGAACCCGTCAATGTCTGTTCATCCCAAATCACGCCATCTACCACCAAAAGAGGTTGCACATTAGCCTGAAGAGAGTTGTAACCACGTACAAAAAGATTCGCCCCCATGCCTGCGACTGCAGAACGCTGTACACTTCTCACGCTATTACCCAAATGAGTTGCCAGTACATCCTCCAAGGACACCTCGTTCGTTGCCTTCGAAAATGTCTTAGGAGACATCTTGTCATTGAAGGCATCACTATATAAAGATGTGTTCAACAATGTATCTCCACGCATGGACAAGCTTCGCTGGGCGAAGCCATCCTTTTCCAACGTAAGGACTGCACTTTCCGAAAGAGCACCAACACGATAATGACCATTCTCGTCCGTGATAGCCTCAAACAAGCCACACTTCACAGATACGCCCTGTAATGGTTGCTTTGAAGTAGCATCCTTGACGATACCGCTCACATAAAGGCGTGGTTTGGGTGCTGCCTTTCTTCTACTGGCGGTTTGGGCCGCAGAAGTAAGGGCAAGTCCTAAAGCTATGTATGTTAAAAAGTCTCTTTTCATTACTTTATTCAATTACAGGTTCAAAAATAATCTTATCAATTCGCATCGTACGAGAGAAGTTGACAGTCTCTTTAGCGCTTACATTAGCCTGTACACGAAGACGAACACAATCGGCATCTTGCTTTTCCTTACCAAGGAATACAGACTTTGAGAAGTTGGCAAATGGGAAGGTCTTGCGCCCCACATACATCTTAGTCATCGCCTTTTCATGGGTCGTTCCCCCAACAATGACAGCATCCTCTTTCATAGTTCCATCTTCATGCACATAATTCAAGAAGAAACGTACCTTGGTGCTATCCGCTGCGATATCCTCGGAATAAGCCTCAGCAGGCACAAACACACAATAGATATCATAAGTAGCTGCCAATACGTTCGGTATGGTAAACTGAACCGTCGGCTGAGTACGAGCATTAGTTGTCGTTGGCGTAACCTCGATATACTTTTGTTCAGAAACAGAATCTCGATAGATGGTAGAAGCGCTGCTACGAGACAACACGGTAGAATAAGCATTATAACGGTTAACGGCATTTTCCGCCTCCACCTCAATCTTTTTGAAGAAGCAGTCGCTCGGCTGATAATTCCACTCATCAGTTCTCCATAATTCACCATTGCTCATCGTTTCTTTCACTGCCCCTGCAAAGAGATTTGCAGGATGATGGAAAGAAACGCCAGATGTAGCAACCAAGGAATCACCCAAGGCATTGTTAGGATTTACCAAACCTCTAAACACCAAATTGGCCACCATATTTTCCTTGGTATATGCCAGAGAAAGAGAATCTGCCAAGAAACCAGCCAACTCATACGTACGAGTAGGTACATTGATCGCACTAACCGACGAAGTCATCAGATTACCAAATGTACGGAAATAAGAGGAGGTCTTGGCAAGTCCTTTCTTCCAGCCACTGTTCGTTGGTACCAGCATCGTATAGAGGCTATCCTCAAGATACAAGTCACCATATCTCTTCATCCACTTACTAGAATAAGTAAACACGGAATCATAGACCAACTGTCCTAACTGATTTTTTCCGATAGATGTACTATTCGCCTTGTCAAATTCGTATGTATCAAATGACTTCAAATAAGTTGCCAAAGAATCTGTCTCATTACCATCCTTCTGAATATACTCATATAGGTTTTGATAGAAAGGAGCCACAGCCTGCAACTCATGAACCAAGCCATTGCTTGCCGCCATCTCGTTGCTTGCCACAGGGATGTCGGCAAAAGTATATCCATTGGCAGTACGCTCATAGTTTTGGAACTTACCATTGAGCATCTTTACACGCACCAATGTTGTATCTGTCAAGTCAGCCCCATTATAGACATATCTACAAATATGATTTTTCAAAAACTGGTCGATGGCATTGCCATCTTGTTGACAAGAGCTCATTGCATCGTTGGTTGGTGCCCAAATGGTAAAAGTCTGGTCAGCGGAAAGCAAAGTATCCAAATGATTATCTTTCAACACCTGGCAGAACTGGCTATACTGAGGATGACTTTCCAATATTTCCATCAAGTTTTGAGATGAAATATTCTCTCCCATCCCATAATGGTCATCCCACTCTTTGTCCTGACATCCCACCAAGCAGAAAGCCAAGCCCGCAACAAGCATCAGATGGCAGATATGATATAATTGATTTCTCATGATTGTCTTTATTTATCAATACGTTTTACAAAACATGGTTGAATATCTCACAAAGATTACTCTTCCTTCTGAGCATAATAAGCATTTTGATGAAGATGAGGATTGGCATCCATCTCAGTCTTTGAGATCGGGAGATACCAAGCATCCATCGTCGAAAGGCGAGCCTCGTAGAGCGAAACATCGCCGCTTCGAGCAGAAGTCAGCATCAGCAGAGCCTTCTCTGTACTTCCTTCTCGGCGCACCTTTCGCAACAAGTCAAACCAGCGTTTACCTTCGAAACAGAACTCACGGCGTCGTTCCTCCAAGACAACGGTCTCTGCCTCATCTATTTGCCCTATCGTCAGTTGATCTAAATTATTATTGTAACGATTATGGATGACATTACATAATTCTACAGCTTGTTCAGCCTGTTCCATGTTGCTATTTATCTTTGCCAACTCAGCCAGCGCCTCCGCCTTCATCAGATAGACATCTGCCAAACGGTAAACGATCCAATTGGCATAGCTCGTATTAGAACGATAGGAATAATCTGTCGAACCATAATCGGAAGCTGCCCTCATTCCCTCATACTTGAAGATACTGGTGCTTGCCACTGACAACTCTGAGGAATTTCCTGTATAGCTTAGCTTAAAATACTGGTAACGACGCTGGTCATTATCACCATAGGTACTAAACAGATTCTGTGTATTGGTAAACTGCGCTACAGCACTCTTGTTTGGATTACCATAAAGAGCTGATGTGGCATTATTAGCCAATCCTCCTGTCACAAAATTCAGTTCAAAGATATTTTCGGGCGCATTTCCTGCATAGAACACATCATTATACACGCTTGGGGCTTCTGAGAACACCAAGGTTGAGCGGTCATCAGAGAAGATGGCATCACACAACTTCACACACTGCTCGTAATCAGTCTTAGCGTTTGCATTATTAATGTCTGAAGCCTTCCAAAGGTAAAGATCAGCCAACAATGTACGAACAGCATTCAAAGTAATACGCCCATGAGAATGCGCTTCGGTATCCCAGTCCTCAGGTGCCCATGCAATGGCATATTGCTCTAAGTCATTGATAAGATAGTTCACAATGCTGTCCCCATCACTTTGATAGACCATATAGTCCTTCTGCTCACTATCACTAGGTGTATCTACATATGGCACATCACGGAATGCACGCACCAAGTAGAAATAGGACAAGGCGCGCATCGTATAAGCCTCAGCCATGTAGTTGTGCATTTTTTCCACTGTAAAATTTGGGTCTTTCTCACAAACAGCAGGTGCTTTTTGGATGATATTGTTACAGATATTGATTACCTTGTAAAAGCCATCCCACTTAACAATGGAATTAGATGAAAGCAAGTTGGCATCATAGAGGTTCTTTACATCGTTTCCACCACTATTGTAGCTGACATTGTCGCTACGCACCTCTCCCCAATAAAGAAGTTTGCGCAGCACATTATCCTCTGCCATATATCTATAGGATGCGGCAACTACACTTTGCACCTTATTGCCATCAACCCAATACTCATCGTCAACCATATCGTCCTCTGGATACAGCGTCAGATAGTCATTGCAACTCGTCAGAGAGCAAAGACTCATCATGAGCATGAATATAGATAATATTTTCTTCATATCTTTTATATTATATGTTATGGTTCAAATTGTTAGAAGGTCACCGACAAGCCCAATGTCCAGTCCTTGGAACGTGGAGTTGTAGAGTTGTCATATACCACGCCTGTGGCTACATTACTGTTGATTTCAGGATCACTGCCAGAGTACTTGGTCAAGCAGAACAGGTTGTTGACAGTCAAATACATATTCATACGACTGATTCCCCAATGCTTGGTCAACTGTGTCGGGAACGTATATTTCAAGGTAATATATTTCATACGCATGAAAGAGCCATCTTCTACATAACGATCAGAACCTAACCAGTTGTAACCTTGCATATAGACAGCACGTGGCACGTCTGTCACATCACCTTCCTTGCGCCAACGCCAGTTCACGGTACTACACTGATTATAAGCATAGTACATATTCTCCGCATTCATACGAGCCATATTTACAATCTTACTTCCCCAACGGAAATTACAGAAAAAGTTGAGTGAGAACTTGTCATATCGGAACGTCATACCCCAACCACCGCTGACTTTCGGATTGCAATTGCCAAGATAAACGACATCATACTGGTCGATACTACCATCATGGTTTTGGTCCTCATACATGGCATCACCACCCTTGAATTGGTACTTGGTGCTTTTGTAGTAATAATACATAGGCTTGACAGTACCATCATTATTATACAGGATGTTGCCATTGGCATCCTTAGCCACCGCACAAGTCTTATTCTCTTCCAAGGCTTTATCTATATTGTCCATGCTATAAGCATACACTCCTTTGTATCTAAAACCATAGATAGAGCCAAACGAATTCCCTTCTTTCAACAAGGTTCCGTATGTTCCATTACCAAAGTTGGTGACATTGTTATAAGAGTTGAGTACACTCTCATCCAACTCTACGATTTTGTTCTTATTAGAAGCAAAGTTACATGTAAAGTCCATGGAGAACTTACCCACATTGACAATCTTGTTCAAGTTAAAGGTCAACTCCCAACCGTCATTATCCAAGATTCCGACGTTTTTATAAGATAAGGTGGAGAAACCTGATGTAGAAGGAATCGAGAGGTTGCTGAACAGCAAGTCGTTGGTACGCTTATGATACCAGTCAGCATTGACCGTTACCTTACCATCCCATAACTCCAAGTCAAATCCCCAGTTCATGGAGGTCACCTTCTCCCATCTCAATCCATCCAAGCGAATACGAGTAGGATAAACTGCACTCATATCCATATAGCCATAGTTGGAAGTCGAAAGCAAGCTATACTGCAAATAGTTCTTGCCTGGCTGACGACCAGAGATACCCCAACTCGGACGAAATGCTAACAAAGTAACAACCTTATCACCCAAAGCCTTCTTGAAAAGAGGCTCATCTGAAATAATCCACTTACCAGATACACCAGGGAAAGAGCCATATCGTTTGTCTGCACCAAACTGGGTACTACCATCTATACGATAGTTGGCATCAAAGATATAACGTCCCAAGAGCACATAGTGCAAACGTCCCATCCAACTGACACTCTTATCTTCGGTATTAGAGTTTTGCGTCTGATTGATTGTACCAGGAGAGGTTGCATCAGTCATGGATGAGCTAGGGATACCATACGACTTGAGATACTGCAAGGTACGGAAAGAGGTGCTCGTTTGCATCTTCACCTGCGCCTGCAAGTTATGAGCATCTGGGTTCTTGAAACGACTCTGCCATGTCAAGCTATTCTCCGTCATGATAGTACGAGAGTCCGAGCTATTGCTTTCTGAGCCATTAGCTGTAGCATAATTCTGTGAAGCATCCCAAACTACCGAAGAAGGTAAGTTCTTATCTGTTGTCTCATTGTTGATATCCATAGAAACCCATCCCATATATCGGAGATAAATTTTCTCTGGATCAAAGATGTCATATTGAAGCTGAATCTTCGGAATTACCCTATAGGTCTTGACATCATTTTTAGCGAGGTTTCCCAATGCTACAGGATTATAAAGATTGCGCTGCTTGGAGTCAAACTTACTACTTGGATTACCTATGCCTTCACCGTATGGGATATTGAAATATCTTCCTGTTTGGTTACCCTCTACATCATACTCGTAGATAGACATGTTAGGCATCTTTTTGTAGGCTATATCAAGAAGCGACTGATAGTTCTTATGATTGTTGGAGTACGTAAACTGCACCTCCGCTGACACACGAATGCGCTGAGAGATATTGTAATCCAACTGCATACGGCTGCTATACCTCTCAAACTCCTGTTTGAGGTTGGTACCAGTACGGTCATAATAACCTGCGCTCAATCGGAAGTTGGCACGTTCGCCACCACCATTCAATGTAAGATAATGGTCATGCGTCCATCCATTCTGGGTTACAGCATCCACCCAATTCGTATTCTTGTCATAATTGTATGCCAATGGGAAACCTGCATAGTTGTAGTTTAGCTCGTCAAAAGAATAATCTGCATAGGTATTGCTACCCGTCAAATCTTGGTTGAAGAAAGCTTGCTTCATCAACATGGTATAGTCGTTACCGCTCAACATATCCATTCCCTTAGGTTGCGTCTGACCACTCAACTTATACGAATAGGTAAGTTGAGTTTTTCCTCTGGCACCTTTCTTAGTCGTAATCAGCAACACACCGTTAGCACCCTTGGAACCCCACATAGCAGTGGAAGCCGCATCCTTCAAAACGGTGATGTCCTCTATATCATCCACATTGACATTCAGCAGATCTGCATACTCCTGGTCAGTTGCCGTTGCAAAGTCTATATCCATGTTACCAGAGAAAGGCACACCATTAACTACGACCAAAGGCTGCGCATTACCCGTAATCGTACTGGTACCACGAATACGCATCTGACTGCCACTACCAGGTACTCCACTACCCACAATGTCAAGACCAGAGATACGTCCCTGCAGAGCATCGTCAGCAGAAGTTACAGAAACACCCTCCATGTCGCTTAAATTGAAATGTCCTACCGCCTGACTGACCTCACGCTGAGAGATATTGAAGCCGTTCTCACCACTTGCTCTACGTCTAGCCGTAACTGTTACCTCATTAACACCAATACTGGAATCTTGAAGTTTGATGTCTAATGTAGTCTGACCTTTCAGGGTTATCTTCTGGTTCTTATAGCCAATGTATGAAACTGATATCTTGTTTTTGGGATTCTTGATGACCAAGGAATACTCACCATTGATATTGGTGACTGCGGCAGAAATCACACGTCCTGTGGCATCGACCTCTGTTACAGAAGCACCAATGATTTCTTCTCCTGTAGTACCATCTGTCACCTTACCCGTAATGGTATGCTGAGCCCAAGCCCATGAAGATACCATCAACATCATGCCGACAGCTACTAACTTTTTGTTCAAAATCTTATTCGTCACTTTATTCATAGTTCAAAACATGATCAATTTGGTGGATAACGGCATAAGAATAGGAAACTATTTCTGTAGCCGAGTTCTTATCTTTATTATTTACAATGATGTCACGAGCCATCAAGTTGTAGAGGTTGCCAGATGTAACGACATTTGCCGTTTGTCCTTTATTATCTATCAATTGGATAGCACTACCCGTATTGTTTACCTTGATAGGGAAGAACTTCTTGGTTGACTCATTGAGAGTTGACGAGAGGTAGGTCGCTCCACTTTCTTTTGCGCCTTTAACAAACACAGAGTTATCTTGGAAATGATACTTTACGAAGTTATTCAACTTCTTTGTCATCCGTTCCTTTACCTCAGCATCTCCCTCGTTTTCCCACTCACTGATAGTAGGAATCTTGCCACTTTGTTGAGCCTTTCTGATGGCATCATTCGTCGGCACATACACGGTATAATGGAAACGATTAAGGAACTTCACCATATAATCCACAGCAGCATTGCCGTCAGCAGAACTAGACGAGAATACACCGATAGCCTCACAGATATTGAAAAACTCACTGAACTCTGGATGATTCTTCAAGATTCGATAAATCGAATGAGTAGAACTTTGGAGTAAACCATCTATGACAAACGTACGTCCATTGCTCTTGTTGAAAGTTTGCAATACATTCAAGTCTTTCGCATTTCCAGGCGCACTCACCTTTCCACCTACATGGAGAGAACGTATATGGACTGGAGCGTAAGTATTGCTGACGAAATATTCTTGTCCTCGTGCCAATCGGTCTTCCAGCTCTCCATCGTATGAGCAAACAATGGTATGAGTACCAAGGATATCATTCATACGGCTCTTCATTCCAGTAGAAACCACTCCTGTACTACCCAATGGCAGTTTTGTACTGATGATGGTATCACCCGACTCTATATTAATCGGTGTAGCCACAATCTTATTGGCAGAGTTGACATAAAAGTCAAGCTTGCATTTCATCGCCGAAGAAGAGTAGCCTTGTGCCACAGGATCAACATACCCCTTGGTATATTTATCTGGAGTGACAAAGAAGTAATACACATTCTTTGGGGCACGAAGAAAATAGGCATAGTATGAATAATCGGTATTGCAAATTGCCTGACTGAACAGCGAATTATTCACATCAATCTTAGCTGGTCCCATAACGGTTTTATAATCTTGTGGAGCAAACACCTTGTTAGAGACATACACTAAGCCATTTCTTGCGACATAAGTATCCTTGATATCACTTTCCTTCACATCCATCGAATAACCATTCTCATCTGTCAACTTATCAAACACACTAGGAAGTGCAGTTAAGAAATTGTTTTTCATATGAGAATTGATAATGTCTGCCACCATCGTAGTTGGAACATTATCCCAAGTACCGAAAGCTTTGTAAAAATCAGCACCTTCACCTGTCGGGGAGAAGAACTCCTCCAAAGCCTCATTGGTTGGTGCAAACATACAACCCATGGTCTGTTGGTAAGGTTCCTGTTGATTTCCCACCGTCATAGAAGAAGCATACATGTTCCATCCTGGATCAAAAATAAGAGTCGCAGGAGCAGTATTTCCTTGCGGATCTTTCAATAGCGCACGTTTTCCATTATTGAAATATCTCAATTCATAAATTGAATCCCCTTGTTCCGTCTTGCCATAAAGATTCGGAACACAGAAACGCTCCAACAAGTGATTGAATTGTCGCAAGTCATCAGACTTTCGTATATATCCTGCCATATTTTCTGGTGGCAGCAATACATTTTCCAATTCATGCAAATAGCCATTCTTACATACCAAATCTTGCTTGACAATTCGATTATCATAAAGATATGTACTGTCGGTAGAAGCAGAATTGTTTCTTGTGATGAATTGCAAATCTTTATTCGTAATGCCCTTATTTTTCATCACTTCAGGAAAGAATTGCACCAAAGTCCATTGAGTACCATCTTGCAACAACTTTACAGGTTTTCCTTTTGCTCTCAAAGTTTCAAAATACGAATTGTCTGGTAATTGACCTGCTTCTACAACTGGTATAGTATCAGACACCTGCATATCCGTTGTTCGACGCAACATGATAGCTCCTTTGTCAGACAAAGACAAACGCTCTATAAGCTGAGCATTCTCTATAACACCAAAACGCAAGAACAACTTCTTTAACGACTCTGGCATCTGCTCATAGCTCCGAATTCCCATATCGTTGTTCTGATAGAAACGTTCAAAGGCATCATCATTACAGAAGAACAGAGTATTACTACCAGAATATTGCATCACATCTTTGAGACCTTCGTCATTGATGAGACGTACAAAATTCTTGCAGTCACCTCGACCATTCAAATAGTCATATATATTGCTACCCAACCAAGTTGGGTTATGTCCTTCCTCACTATCAAACTTATCCGTACAAGAGGTCGGCATCAGCAAACTTGCCAATAGGAATGCGACACCTAAATTCTTGAAAGGTAGGAATTTCATATTTTTCTTCATAATTATACCATATTATTTAATGAGTATCCTCGTTTTCTATCATGTCTTTCGGCATGAACTCAATATAATCCAAATCAAATCCCTTATCCATCAAATTTGAGATAGTAAAGGTATGCTTCTCTGTTTTATCCCAAGTAACCATCTTCAGGACTCGTCTTACAGAGTATGCATCATTACGTGCTGTACCAGCATGAATTGGCTCAAAATTACCATTTGCCAACTCCCTCGCCGTATAACAATCGGGAGCTTTCATATACCCCAAATTGTGCATGGCTTTGTCATTGTCATAACCATAATAATCATCAGCCGTCTCACGACCAGAAAGCCAAGCAAATATTGGGGTTTGCTCAACTCCACCATAAAGATAGAACCAAGTTTGATTCCAACCAATCTCAGTACTCTTTGCCGCACTGATTGTTTGATCCAAAGGGATACCGCAAGGTTCACCATCCAAGTAATACTGAACAACTCCACAATCATACACACCAACATGATATCCTATCCTAACCTCATAACTACCAGAAGGAATCGGACCTATTGTTATATCAAAGTTACCACGCCCCCATACTTTGTAATTATCACCGAGATAATAACTGTGTCCACCATATTCCAACCAATATCTAACCCATTTGTCATCCGTATTTTCATACTTCAGGTTGGACAAATAGCCATATGGAATCGTAGCAGCATGACTTCGGATATCATTGTTCCACATTTCTGGGAAAAAGAGGGTAAAATCCATTCTGATGCGTTTATGATAAATGTCATCACGGAAATACAACATATTGGTCAACGAATGTACAATACCATTAAGACAGTCTATATTGCTATTGCCTATATTTATTGTCACGACATCATCTGCCTCAGACACGAGGTTATTATATCGTGGATCATACGGATTACGTGGATCATTAAAGATTGGTGTCTGCGCATCCTGATCTCTCCATACAAACTCCTGAACATTCATCAGGGTATTAGGAGCCATTGGAAAAAGATAACTGTCCAGCGAATATTTGCCATCTCTAAAAGTTTCTGTTTGCCACGCAATATCATAGAAAGTCCTAGTAACAGTAAGACCACGAGTAGGACAAAGCTGACTTGAAGTCAACTTGTAAGGTATCAGATGATAAGCAACAAACATGTTTAAGCTACTCTGCCTATCAGTATCAGGCAAGCCCTTTCCGTCAGGATATTTCTCTTCTGCATATTTACGCATATCGGCAAGAGTGTTTATACCATTTTTCTGCAAGACGGTATTAGGCTCCAACAATGCCGTATAGCCATACAATCGTTTGGCTGGGGTTGGAGCACTCGGCTCTGTACTTGCCACCTGAACATAGCTTTCGTCCTCAACAAGGCTTAATGAATCTATCAATCCCGTAGTCTTCAATGCTTGTGTATAAATCGAGAATTGAGGATCTTTCACTATATAGTCACTCACCAACTCGTTATTACCTTCAACCACTCTATCTACAAGATGTATGACACCATTCACCATCATATTGTTGGTGCCAATGATTTTTGAATTATTATTAATCAACCAAGACGCACCGTCAGGAGTCACAGTCGTGTAAAGGTAACGTCCAAGCATGTTCTTGGTTTCGATATTTCCGATTTTAAAATAGGCGGTAGTATAAACATCCGCCCCATGGCTTTCTCCATCTATCAGATGATAATACACCATGTTCTTCACGGCTTCCGTAGAGTCGAGAAAAGCCTCAAAAGAATCAAAGCCGTTTCTCTTTATATAATCGTTGACCGCATCATTATCAGGCAAGAAACATGTGTATTTACCATATGAAGACAACAGGGACAAAGCATGCACTTGGTCCAATGCCTGCTCAAACTCAGAGAACTCAGGATGATTATCCATGTAGTCCTTGATGGTCTCTCCATCAAAAGTCTTATAATTTCCACCAATATTGTCTGAATCCTGACATCCGGAAAGCATCATTGCTCCCAAGCAGAATACAACAACCATTAGAGACAAGAGGTTTCTCTTCATAATTGAGATTTTTAATTTACGTTAATGAGCCCAAGATAGGCTGATAGTTTAGGGTAATTGATGGGAGCCAAGAACCATCTTGCTCCCATCAACATTAACTAATATAAAATTATTTGACTACAACTTTTCTACTATTGGAAGCTGTCTTCACAATATAAACACCTGCTGGCAAGTTTACGTTACGACGACCCGTCACTTGAGCCTTCAAAGTTCCATCAACACCATAGATGCTACCACCATTCATGAAACATACAGTATTACCTGATACCAAGAACTGAGCATCTTTGTTTGCAACAACTTCTTCAATACCTGTAGCTACACCATCAGCAAACTTCTCCTCTGGAATATCTGATACCGCATCGTATGTTCTCATCCAATCAACATAGAGTTTAGAATCTGCAGAAGTAAATCCTGTAGGAGAGAAGAAGGCACTGGTAAACAAGTTCTTGCCTACAGAGAAACCACTGTTCAGCATATCCCAGTACACAACATCGCCCTTGACACCTGATATTTGCTCCGCATTGATGACAACCTGATCATTTTTGCCCAAGAAGGTTAATGTACCAAAGCCAACATCCGCTGTACCCTTCATCTTAATCGCAAAGTAACGATTGATACCTGCATTGATATTGAATGCTATAGATTCATCACGTGGACTTGGGTCACAAGCATAGAAAGGCTCTTGTGTTCCTGCATCATAACGCATAGCTGCAGGACCAGAGAAGTCGTTGACAAGACCTGTCGAAGAACCATCCCATGACGCATAAGTAGGTGCAGAAGTCAAGACAAGGCACTTGGCATCAGTATTATCGCTATTCTTTACCGTTTCTTGATTTACACGAGAGAATGAACGCCAACGACTCATTCGCCAATTGTCAACCATCTTGGTTTCACCATACTCTGCCATGGTCAAAGTCTGTCCATTATATACACCCTTTGTTGAAGGATCATCCACGGGAGCATCATTGAATTCCCATCCCTCAAACAAACCGGTCTTTTCTGAATCTGGAGCTTTCAGAACATAATCATTTAACGCATCTTCTACTGTGAACATATAGTTACTCATAGCGTCATAGTCGTCTGGATCAACTGTTGCATAAGCCTTGGTTGCAGTAAACACACCATTATTGTCGAGATAATAGTAGTAATCTCCACACTTCAAGTCATAGTTTTCACCATCACGATTTGCCATCGTGAAGATTGCAGGATTATTGGTCTCACTAACCAAAAGTAGGGTTCCATCAGAAGCCTGAACAATTGTTCCGCCTGAAGTTTTCAGATTAAATGAGCGCTGTCCATCTATCTGTCCACCTGTAGGAACAAAGCTAAATGCAACAGCAGCTTCATTGCTACCTGCCGTTAAAGCTTTTCCTGTCAAATCACCCACAGTGACATCAGCTGCACCAACAATCAAAGAAGAAGTACCATTTGCGCTTCTCAAATAGTTGTAAACTAACTCTTTATTGAGATCTACCGCATGAAGGAATATCACCTTAGCCTTCTCCAAGTCACTAACTGCCACTTCATAATCTGCATCAGTAGAAGAATTGTTGAAGACCTTATTTGCTGCATCATATGCTTCCTTATAGGTTCTGTAAGCCGTATCGTCCAATTCAGGATACTCTGTATTGCGGAACAAGAAACCGTTCAAGTATTGCTCTGCATAATAGAGAGCATAGTTGAGACGTGACTTAGCGATACTTTCTGTTCCATCACCCCAATTATTCTCCTTGGTGATTTCGTTATTGACGGCATCCTCGATATTCTTAAAGGTCTTAACCCACTTTAAATACATGGTTGGACGTTGCTCCTCTGGCAAATCCAGTCCTTCCTCGTCATAATCCTTAGCCCAACCTCCAAAGTTCAAGTGCCAACTTGGAATCTCAATATAATCATGATTTGCCAAATAATAATAGGTTGGGTTATAATAATCACGCGCTGCCGCATAGTTTACTAATACGATAAACTCCGCCTTATCTTCATTGTCAGGCAAACGCAAAACGACGAGGTTTTTCTCACCTTCCCATTTCTTGTCATTGGTTTGGAAACGCATGACTACGCCATTATCGAGTTTCTGCGTAAATCTACCAGCCATGGAAACAGAATCACGACCAGCATCATTCTCGTCCTTGGAAGTCTTAACCTTGGTGCCAGGATATTTCTTGACGAAATCACAACGTCCATTGTTGATTCCCTCCATACCATACTGCCATCCGATAGTCTCACAAGCACCTGTCACAGGATTGATCCACCACATCTCCGTGCCAACATCTGTCTTACAGCTATCCAAAACATTGATAGGCAAAGCAAACTTGATTGCAACAACCGGATTCTCCTTTGTCACTTTCAAACGCAAACCAGAATCTCCCTTCTTGTCATGCAAGAAATCAAAAGAAGCACGCCATTGACAAGCCTGGGTAGTTGTTGCGAATTTACCAGCATCTATGGTTTTCTCATCACTGTTCTTGCCCAGGATGAGTTTTAGATAGTCACCATCAAGAAGCATGTCTGAATGCTTAAAACCTTCATACTTACTTCCCTCAACAAACCAACTAAACATATTTCCTGTAGCGTTGATTTGCTGCGCAGTATAGTTGTAGAAACCATTAATACCATGCACATCACGTGCCATCATAGGCAAAGCCGACAAAGCCATACTTGCCAAAAGTAAATGTCTAATTCTCATAGTCATTATGTTTTAAAATGAATATTGTTACTAATTGACCATTGTTATTAAGTTTGTCGGATGCAAAGGTATAGAAAAACAGAAAAACTTCAGCTTTTCCCTACCCTTGAACGCTCCAACTTGTTTAATTCGGAATATTACATATCCAAACAGGTGCCTTTTTATCATTTCCTGTCCATATTCCTTTATTTTTGTATCCTTACACCAAACTTGTCTTTCTCCACAGAAGTCAACTTTCCATTGACTAATACTTGTGAAGTTTTCTTCAATGGCTTAAAGATAGCATCATAATGCGCTGCACCATCAATCAAGAACTGCGCCTTTCCCTGTTGTTCAGTCTGCATATAATACAGTTTGCTCAAGGAAGAATACCAAACCTCATTTTGCCTTCTCAAGGAACTGCCGTAACCTACAAATATGCGCTTGGCTTTCTCTGCTCCATCCTTTTTATTATAAATGACCGCCAAGATATAGGCATCCGTCGTCCAACCATCTGCTTGAATCCAAGAGTTGCTATGCATCAATGTTCCATCTGCCAGTTGGTTGAGATAGACATCCGTCACCTGATCACCTTGGGTCATACGGACTCCAATCCAATCATCTCCCTGTCTTTTTTCAAATACAGGCAAATCCTTATCTTTAGGATTATCTTTTAGAATGATGGCAGTAAGTCCCTTTACTTTCTTAGCTGGCTGAGGAAGGTTCAAACCATAATATGTTTCTGTTTGGTCTTGATGGTGATCAATAGGTCCTTGATGCTCCTTTATATATAAATAGGTAGGATAATCATGTACAAAACCAGAGGGAACCATTAATGTAGGATAAAGCGGTAATATATCGACTGCCGCATTACCATTCTCTACACTTAACCGCCCATTATTGTTCCAAGTCTTACCATTCGTATGCCATAACCATTCGTAAGAGCCTTGCTCATAACTCTCCAAGTCGTCAATAACCAAGACCACCTTATCCAACCAGAGGAAATGACGGAAATTACGAATCAGCTTATCTGCCATCGGTCCTGTGCCATTTGCCAAAAGATATTTCATGTTGCCCGCATCCATCATATATTGCAACTTACCTTGCAGCAAAGCCCCATGATATTGTTGTTCTGTCGATTGTCCCTTCCCATTGAACAGTACTACATTATGGGCTTGACTTTGAAAAAAATACTTACGATATTGTTCCAAAGGATAACTACAGTTACCACCATCCTTGATAATATCCACACCATGATGAAACAGAATGAAAGAATTGGCATCCGCATGAGTATGATTCCATGTATAGCCACTCTTCACCGCCAACATCGTGGCATCCTTCTGCCAAGAATCACGCATAGTAGCCCATCCAAAGGTTTTCCACAAATGAGAAGTTGGGAGCAAAGGAGTTCTAACATCATTCTCATAGATTGTATAAAGGAATCCTATTGGATTATTACGGTAAAGCTCTTCTTTATTGGTTCCATCTTGCATCATGCTTGCATACCAACCAAGATTATTTATCGGATAGCCCAGATAGTTTGCCAAAGACATGTTTCCCAAGCCTGTAACATACGAACCACCATCTCCAAAGTTCATACATCTTAATATAGAAGAAGACGGATAACAGACATTGAAATAAAAGTCTGCGAGTTTATTCAATTGAGGAATCTTAGGCAATTGTGTCTGTGGATACATATTCTTATAAGCCACCAAAAAGAGCAAAGCTTCTTGAATACCATAATTGGCATAACTGACACTCTCATACATACCACCCGCTTCATCAAAAGACCGAGGCTTATTCTGTAACACATCCCCCTCAAAAGCAAACCACTGAGGCATTGCCTCCAATACTTGACTGGCAGCTACCTTTGCCTCAGGCAAGTCCTCAGCCAAGCTCAAAGCCAACATACCTCCTTGACCTGCACAAGCTGCCCACCAGTTATGTCCCATGGAATTAAGGGAATGGATACGAGTCGTAGGATCAATCCAATCACCTATAGCAGGTTTCAACCCTATACGATAAAGTGACTTGGCAATTTTCTTTCGGTCAGAAGCCGACAAATAGTTGCGAACTGCATTATAAGCCACAGCAGCCAAATAACATTTATAAGCCTGCCCCAAATCAGAAGTCCACTGAGGCTTACGAGCCAGCATCTCTGCACTACCCCATGTTGCAGTTTTTTCAAATTGCAACAAACTTTTGCGTAAATTCTCAGCATATTCCTTCTTACCTGTCATACGATAGGCCAAAGACACATATTCCACGTTTCTCAAATCTGTATTTTTGAGAGACTTGTTTGCTTTATCCTCCAAACTTTTCCAATAGTTTGCCATGACAGGTTCTTTCGCGATACGAGATTTAGCCAAATCCACACGTGACTTAGTTGCAAACAGATAACGCCCATTGTCATTTGCTGCAGGAACCAGAGAACACAACGAAAACAAGAAAACGATTGTTACCATTACACGAGACAACACTTGGCGTACATAACGCCTTGAAAAATATAATTGAGACTCTATCGTTCTACGCTTCGTTTTCATTTTAGCAGCAATCTCATCAACTGACAGCCCATCAAAACGACTTAACTCATAAACTAAAGAAGCCTTCTTGCCCAATGTTGATATTGCATCCTTCTCTATTTTTTTGATTTGAGCACAATTCATCATCTGCTGGGCATCAACTTGTTCTGTCTCATTTTTGAAATGAGTAGTATAAAAATCCATCCTAGCACGATGACACGCAATGCGACGAGCATCATCTATGATAAGGCGACGAGCCGCTTGAAAAGCAAAACTTTTCAACGTGTCAGGAAGAATGGGTTCCTTATACAACAATAGGTGAAGAAACAACTGCTGAGTCATATCTTCAGCTTTATCCATATCCTTAGTATATTTTAAAAAATAGGCTAAGAAATCCTTACGGCTCTCCGAACAGAGGCGACCAAGCAATAAATTCTGCTGGGTTTTAAGATTGTCGATTTTATTCATTGTCTTCATTACAGGTTTCTTTTTCCGTTTTAAATTACATTTGCGATTGCAAAGATAGAATTATTTTTTCATACATGTATCTCCTTGACACATAAGAAAAATCCAACATGAACAATTTGGACTACAGAACAAATAAACCTCTAATTATCAAGCACATACAACAAGAGTCCAAATTAACTTTAATTGTTAATTTGGACTCTCCATATAGTCTTTCATCAAAAACTCAAGTATGCTTTTGCAAATATTCCGTCGGTGTCATACCTTCCATTTTGCGGAAAGTCGTAAAGAAAGAAGACTTTTTGAATCCACATTTCTCACTCAAAGCAATGATGGTATATTGCTTATAAGCCTTCTCTTCAAGATAGCGTTTAAATTCCTTCAAACGATACCCATTCACATAGTCATAATAGCTTTCTTCCAAATAATACTTAAACATGTTGCTTAGAACCGTATTTGACACTCCCACGGCAGTAGATAAGTCACTCAATCGCAAACCTGCATTCAGATAAGGTTTATCAGACAACATCAGTTCATCCACACGATGGAACAATTGCTCCATTTCTGCATGGTTAATCTTGACCGTTTTCTTATTTTCCTGCGGAATTTCATCAAGTTTTTCTTCTTCCTTATTCTGCACCTCTTCCACCTCTATCAAGGCCTGTTCAATGATATTACGTTCATCCAGCAAAATATTGGTTTTCTTGCGATAAAACTTGAAACGAAAGCCCGCAAACACAACCGACACAAAGAGAAGCATTTCTACCCAAAACAGGAAAGAAGGAGTAACCCAAAGCAAGTAAACTGTTTCGGAAGAAGGAATACCCAAAAGTCTCACTGCCAAACGATGCTTGCCTGGCAACAAGCCTTGTATATCCACATATTGATCCTTGCAAGCTATCCAATCTCCCTGGTCTATGCGATATTCATAAATACGTCCCTCCTGTCTTGCAAAATCTCCAAATACAGGAATAAAACTGACCCTTGACTGCACAAAATTCCAAGTTATATGTATATTCTTGTCATGCAAAACCTCACGCTCCACACCTATACCTGTCAAAGAACCTCCAAAAGAAAGGCGATAAGGAATGATAGGGAAATGTGCCTTGTTGGCAATACTCTTTTCCAAAGTCTCTAACTTTGTATGGTACAACCCATTCCCCGAACAAACCCAAAGTTCTCCATTCTTATTTACGATGCCATTAGATGAGATATAATTGATACCCAAGTTTTGCATAGAACCGATACTTAGTACATCGTCAAAATCATAATCAGTCCTAAACAAACCTTTTTCATTAGCTATATAGTAATGTCCCTTTTGATCATCATAGATTACACCACAATGGTCGCTTATCATCATCTCCGGGAATGCTAAATCTTTATGTTGTAAAGTGTTTATATCATATATCTTAAGACTGTCATCAGAATAGACCACCATCTGGTCACGATGTCCTTTCGCTACCTTCCAATTCATGGTGTTGGAAAAAGCTTCCATGTCACCTTTAAAATTTTGGATACGATATGTATGAGAATCTATTAAGACTACTCCCAAATTAGTTCCAATCCAAGCTCTACCTTGGCTATCAAACTCAATGCCTTGGATCGGCATACGTCTCGTTTTCTTATCTTGAATCAAGACTAACTTGACTTCACCTGTTGGTTTTATAACAAACACTCCCTCACTACCAGTAACCCATAAAGAGCCATCAGGAGCTTTTTTCATGTAATAAAAAGAAGAATTCTTGAAAAAAGCATTTCCTTCAGCATGTTTCAAGACACCTGTAGATGAGTCTAATACCAAAAGACCATTATCATAAGTGGAAACATAATAATTGTCACCAAACTTTATAAGATCCGTGATTATCGCAGTACCATAATCCGAGTAAGAAACCAAAGTTGGAGCCTTCATTCCTGCTTTTTTCCAATAAAGACCAGAGCGAGTACCCAACAGAAAGACATCCTTGTCTTGTAAGAAGCAACGTACGCTTTTATCTTTTGACGTAAAACCATTTTCTGAAAAAACAGAAAAAATAGGTTGGGAATAATAACTATGAAGTATGCCATAGAAGAAGACACCAAACCAGTTGACCCCATGCCTATCTCGCAAGAAACAATAAAGTGTATTTTCTGGTAAATGATACTTTCCTGTTCCCATCATAGAGTATTGCTCCTTCATTTCAGCGGTATTACCATCTAACACGTATGCACCAAATCCATCGGTTGCGACTAAAACGTCGTTTCCACAGACCTTCACACTGTTTATAATCCTTCCTAAAACAGAGGCTACTTTTTTTTGTCGTTTTCTTGAAATATCAAAGACCAGCAAACCATCACTCTTTGTTCCAAGATAAATCTTATCTTTAAATACAGAAAAATCCGTAAGAGAAGAGGTTGACGACACATAATAAAGGTTCACCTTTTTCGTTTTCATATCAAAACAACCCAAGCGACGAGATGCCGTAAACCAAACCTTATCCCCCTCTATACGAATACATCTTACAGATATATCTTCCAAGGTACACCTATAAAGTAGTTTCGAATTTCCCTTTTCATCCAGAGAATGAAGTCCTTCCTTATCTCCATAAAAGACCTGGTTTCCTGCGACCTTAACACTCAAGACCGTATGAGCAATCAGTCGTTTCATCCGCTCTTGACCAAATGGTAAAACGAACAAGCCCCCATGCCCTGCAACATAGACATCCCCACTACTATTAACATCCACATGAAAACAACTCAAATCCCGAGAAGGCACCTCTGGCAATTTGAATGATGTGAGATATTGCCCATTATATACAAACAAACCTTGCGAAGTACTCATCCACATTTGTCCGTCTGCATCCATGCAAAAATCAGAAACGGAAAGGTTGACAAACCCATTGCCCAAAGATACATTTTTCAGCACATTTTCGTAATCCATAGAATCTGCCCATAATGGCATCTCTATGAATAACAATATCCAAAAAAACGTATATTTAAGAACTTTCATGTCAGCTTTTAATTATTAAAATTTACTATTTAGATGCAATAGTAATCAAAATAGATGAAAGCTCCAAATATTGAAAGGAAAAATCTACAAAAAAAATGAGTCATAAGATTACTCCTATGACTCACACCTTAATATCACTTAACAACCATTTTTCTGCCATTCAACACGTAAATGCCTTTATGTAAAGTTGTCTTTACCGCTTCCCATTGTTGAGCATTTACAACAACACGCCCTGACAAATCATAAACTTTAGAATAGTTTACCTTCCCCATTTTCTCTATTTGCCTGGGATAAATTCCTGTAGTTTCATCTGTGACGCTCACGTTGTCAAATATGGCTTGATAAGGTTCACCAGTACTAGAACCTGTACAAGTAAACATACCAATATAAACATTTTGGGACATTGAGCAATCGTTTTCTGCGACAACATACCAATTAACGCCATCACGTGACTGATAGGTTAAAAATGTATTGCCTTTACGTTCTAACTTAAACCAACAAGGTGCATACGTAAAGTCACATCCTTTAGTCCAGTTGAATCCCGCCCCATTGGCATCACGCAAAAAATTATAGCAATAACGACGACCCGCATCACTCAATCCTAAACCTACCACTTTCGAGGTGGGACTTAGAGTTTGACGAACCATCACACCTGTTCGCTTAAAATTATTGTCTGTAGAAGTGATTCTTACGACCAAAGAGCCATCACCTTGCATCTTATGATAAGCAAACGTATAAGAATCACCCGTTTTGTTCAAATCCGTGCCAGTACCATTGACTGCAAAAGTGCCATTGCAACTTGAAGTATATAAAGCATAGCCTACATCGGTTCCAATATTTTCCACATTCCAACCTTCAGGTAATGTCGTACTACCAGCTTCAGCAACAGCACTAACCGCATTGGTTAGTTTGCTACGACCTGCATAATTCTTAAATGCCACCTTATAATAATAGGTTTTACCTATCTCTGCCGTTACATCCTTGTATTTATTATTGGTATAATAATCCCACTCTTTGAGCGTTGTAAATCTCTTGTTGTCTGTGCTACGATAAACATAAAAACCACGAGCATCTTCTTTCAAAGGATGATCCCATGAGAGATAAACGCAACCTATGTTTCCCTCTGCCTTCAACCCTAAAGGTTGTTCTGGAACGGTCGTAAATATAGGAGAAGTCTCCAATGACTTTGCATAAAAAAGGGTATGATAGTCCTGCTCTGGACGTCCCAATTTGGTATAGATTGATAGATAAGGAAAATTGTCCTCATTCATTCCAAGTCTTTCCTTATAATGATGATAAACACTTTCAAAGTTACTACCATCAGGACGAAGACGGAAACCATTATCATGGGTGGAAATATAATACCAGTTGTCCCATGGCTCATAAATGGTGTCTTCATGTCCTGAATTGTAACGACACCAATAATCAAAAACTTTCAGCAATCTATTATCCAACACACTATAAAGGTCATCGCCTTGCGACCACGCAATCTGAGCCATTCTTGCCAAATCATCCAAAGTAAGCAAAGCATGCACATTATCACGTCCCATTTCTTTAGACTGACCAGTAGGAAGAGAACAAGATTCTATACTACCTGGTATTGTTGGGTCTGAATAATATCCCAAAGCTTCCTCATAAATGTTTTCGTCATCAAGAAGAACACCTGCTGCTAACAATCCATCTATAGCACCTGCCGACCAACTACTCATACCATTTGTCTTCTGCTCACGCAAGGAAGGAACAAAGATATTCTTGACCATAGCCATAAACTTTTCTCTATCCGATATAGTCCATCCCTCATAGAAAGAGCCATCAGAATAGCGAAGAAGTTCTGCCGCCAAAGCCATGTCTCGACAAGGATATTGGCGCAATTGTTCCTGGGCAGTCTTAATGGTATTACACCATCCCATTAAAGTTCTCACTGCAGCATCTGCATGAGCCTTATTACCTGTCACTTGCCAAATGATAGCATTGTATTGTGCAGCTACAGCATCCTTGCTACACCTTTGGCGAGTACCATCTGAGCCACCTGGGTCAGAGACTGGATTGTGTGCAGTCCACGTAGATTGGCACATCGCATCTGCCAAGAATTTTTGCCATTCCCCATAAAACAACTCATCTTTATTTGCGATATGCTCCTTGATGGTTTTCAGTTCAGACATAGAAAGCAAACTTCCAGGATGAACAAAGACTCGTGCCTGCATGGCAATACCACACACAACGAGAAAGGTTAATATCATTATTGTTCTTTTCATAATTATACTATGTTTGAATGTAACTTATACCATAAGTACGCAAAAACTTAGAGTGACACTTAATTCTAAAATTAAGTTTTCTCTAAGTTTTTGCAAAAAATCTTATTTTCCTTCTAATGATAAGACGTATGAGAACTTATATTTTCCAGAATAATGGCGATACTCCTTATGAGGATATTCTCCCCAACTATTGTCACCACCCAAGCCACGCATCACGTTGCCGGTAATCACATAAGTTTCTTTACGCTCATAAAGGTCCTTGGTATGGCGCATCTTACGGGTATTTCCTGGGTCAAAGTCTTCATCCATATAGTGCAAAGCTGAGAAATCCATATCTCCCAACGATGCTATCTTCACGCTCACACCCTTTTGAGCATCGGTAAGTTTCGCCCATCTCACATCCGTATGGTTTCCATTCTGTTGTGGGCGAGCGTATGGGTAATACATATCCGATACGGTGGTGTCGTAGCGACCAATAAACTGTCCTGTCTTGCGATCGGAATAGTTTTCGATAGGTCCACGCCCATAATAGCTTACATTCTCGAATCCCTCAGCCAATGTGAAACGCATACCAAAGCGTGGCATTTCTGGAAGTTTACGACCTGTCGTATTCATCTCGGCAGTCACTTGAACACTTCCATCCTTACGAATCAGATAACTAAGCTGGTAATCCTGGTCAATGTCATCGAAATGCAAGATAAAGTCAATAGGCAGTCCTTCCTCTCCCATCTTACCTATGGTACATTTCTTGACCCAACTATTGGTTTGCACAGCACGCCATACACCCAGGCGCATCGGCATTCCATTGCCAAAGTCATTATCGTTAGGAGCACGCCAGAAATATGGCTCGATGGTAGAACGTCCTGAGAGCACTTGCTGTCCATCGTAAGTCAATTCCCAAATCTTACCCGAGCGACGGTCGATGGCACCGCTCACATGGTCATTGGAGAAAGTGATGTTTCTGCCATCATCCTTCCACTTCAGTTCTCCATTGTCAGCAGAAATCGTCTCTGTCTTAGGTTGCATCGCCTTCACGAACTGTTCCTTGGCGACCTCGGTTCCAGCCTCCAGTAAAGGAGTCACCTTGCGCAACTTGGCATACACCTCCAAGGTATATTCACCTTGCGCTTCCAACTTTGGCAAGCGAAGTTTCACAATGGTAGAGTCACCTGCTGCCACTCGTGCAGCAAACTTTCCTTGTTCCGCCAACTCACCCTCATGATGGAGAGTCCAAGAAAAATCAAAGTCATCAGAAGAAGTAAAGTTATATTCATTCTTCACCAAAAGCCTGCCTGTATTCCAATCAAGAAGTTTGAAGTTGATGTTCTGATAGACTTTCTTCACCTCCCAAGCTCCAGGCTTAGGCGTGCCATCACTGGCTATAATGCCATCAGTGCCACTATTTTCGTCATCAGGCCATACATAACTGCCCATGCCACCATTATACATATAATAGGTACGATGGTCTGTGTTCTCGTTGATGGTGCGCTTGAATCCCTGGTCTTGGAAATCCCAGATGAAACCACCCTGAAGATTTGGAGCCAGCTTGATAACATCCCACAAGTCTTGGAAGTTACCCGTACTGTTACCTTGCGAGTGGGCATACTCGCACATGATGAACGGTCGAGTTTTTCCACTCTTGGCATAAGCTTTCATCCTATCAAAGTTTGGATACATCAGAGCCACCACGTCTGTGTTCCAATCCTCCCAAGCCTGTTCGAACTGTACGTATCTTGTCTTGTCGGCAGCCTTCAACCATTTGTATTGGTCATGGAACACCTTGCCGTTTCCGCATTCGTTGCCCAAGGACCAACCAATGATAGAAGGGTGACTGCGGTCACGATAATACATGCGATGGATGCGATCCTCATGTACCGCCACCCATTCTGGTCGATAAGCAGGATGTGGAATGGTATCGCTGAAATAAGGCACGCTACCCATTCCATGAGTTTCTATGTTAGCCTCATCCACCAAGTAAATGCCATACTCGTCACAAAGGTCATACCAGAGAGGGTCATTAGGATAGTGAGAACATCTCACGGCATTGATATTGAGACTCTTCAAGAGTTTAAGGTCGTGCATCATGATGTCCTTGGTTGGCACGTGTCCCAAAGAGTCGTTGGTCTCATGTCGGTTCACACCTTTTATATATACTATCTTACCATTCACCAGCAAACGGCTATTCTCTATCTTGACCTCACGGAAGCCAACATTTGCCTTAACGGTATCCTTGCCATATATCAGCTGACACTTATAGAGATTAGGCTTTTCCGCACTCCACAACTTCACTTGCTTAATCGTTTTGGCAAACGATAATTTCAGATATTCTCCTTGACCTTCCACTTTCTTGTTTTCTTGATATACAACCTTACCATTAGCATCAAGCAATTGCAAAAGAAGAGAACCATTGGTAGAAGCCTTGCCAAACTTTCGCAAAACAACATCAGCCTTGAAGTTTCCATTGCGATATTGTTTTGTTGGAGTAGCCTCGATGGCATAATCCCAGACACAACTCTTCTGATAAGCCTGGAGATACACTTCACGCTCTATACCTGTGATTCGCCAAAAGTCTTGGTCTTCCATATAACTACCGTCATGATAGCGATACACTTGCACAGCCAAGTTATTATTACCCGACATGAGATATGGGGTAATATCAAACTCAGCAGGAGTCTTGCTGCACTTGGTCATGCCCACTTCCTTGCCATTGACATAAACTCGTGCATAACCCGTAATGGAGCCAAAGTGAAGCATCACCTCCCTATCTTTCCAGTTGTTAGGAACGGTAAAGGACGTACGATAAGTTCCTACAGGATTTGGGATATCTATATAAGGAGGATTAGGAGTCCAATTATACTTGAAATTAATAAATATGGGTGTCCCGAAACCTTGCAATTCCCAGTTGGAAGGCACAGGAATCTTTGCCCATTTGGAATCATCATAATGAGAGAGATAGAAGTCTGTGGGTGCCTGTTTAATGTCGTCATCATAACGGAAACGCCACATACCATTCAAGGACTTGACATAAGAAGTCTTGAACCAAGCATGAGGTTTTTCCTTACCTCGTTCAAACATCGTTGGATTCTCCCATTCATTATTTCCAGAATAATCTATGGCAGAGACGGGACTCCAACTTGCAGAAAGTGCAACCAGCATGAAGCACCTTAGCAAATAATTGAGTGACATTACTTTCATTTAATTGTTTTGGTTTGTTATTTTTGATTATTATTACACGTATTACATGATTACTATATAAAATATACGCAACCCACACTTTCCACACTTATAGCTTACACCCTCTTTTTCGTTCTATCTTGTATCTTACTTCTGCCAATACACCACGTAACGACAATGGTGAGCATCGTAGAAAGGAACTATGTTTATACTTAAAAAATGTCGTTATTCTGCGCCAAATGCCTTTTTTAACCCATTTGGCGCAAAATAACGACTAAGCGTAATGTGATACTACATTGACATGGGATTTTAGAAAGTACTACACAATTCATAGTTAGTGCTACGTCCTCCTTCATCCGTCTGTCTCAATACTCCCTTAGCCATCAAGTCTCTGATGTCTCGGTTGGCTGTGTCTTGCGAACAATGGTTGATTTTGTACCATTTCGAAGAATTGAGTTTTCCATTGAAGCCATCCAAGAGCATGTTGAGCACCTTGCGCTGACGAGCATTAAAAACTATCGTGCGATGCCTATCCCAAAACTGAGCCTTGCGAACTACATTCTCCGTCTTTTGCAAGGCATTTGCCAAAGCCGCCTTCAAAGTCTGCAAGAACCATTGTATCCATGGAGTAATGTCCAAGTCGCCTTTCTGCGCTTGCTCCAAGTGGTCGTAATATTCCTTGCGATGATTCAGTATCTCTGAAGAAAGACTATAATAACGTTGGGAAGTTTGGTCGGCACGGGAAAGCAACAGTTCGGTCAAGGTTCTACAAAGCCGTCCATTGCCATCGTCGAATGGGTGAACCGTCACAAACCAAAGATGTACCACAGCAACCTTGACCAATGGGTCTATACTTTCCTCTTTATTTATCCAATCCATCAATTCCGCCATCATCATAGGAACATCCTTGCTTGCAGGTGCCTCATAATGTACTTTCTCATGTCCCAATGCACCCGAAACCACTTGCATTGGTTCATCGCCCACTCGCCATTGGGCTACAGCTATCTTATGGATACCACTTCTCCCTGTAGGGAATAAAGCCGCATGCCAAGAAAATAAACGTTCAGCATCCAAAGATATAGCATAATGCTGCACGGCATCCAGCATCACTTGCACCACTCCCTCTGTATAATGGTCGGTCACAGGCAAACCTTCATACTCCAATCCTAACTGTCGAGCCACAGAAGAGCGCACACTATCCCTATTCAAGTTCTCACCCTCTATCCTTGCCGAATGCACGATTTCTTGTGTTAAGGAGTCGAGCATGGATTGGTTTCGCTCCTCGAAACCAAACATGGAAAGCCTGCCCAGCAACTTTCCCCTCAGCATATTCACTTCTGCCAAGCTATTGCTAAAACTGGCATTGTCCCAAGTCATGTGAGGCCAATCCTCTTGCTGCCAAATATACATTGTTGCTTCCCTCATAATTAATTCTTTTGGCGCAAATATAAAGCATTTTATCGGATTATGCAAGTTTTGCGGAGATTATTCGCATTATTCTCCGCATTTTTGCGGAGAATAGAAGAAAATAGCATCACTATAGCGACTAAATCGAGTAGAAAAAAGCCCCGACCACCCAATGGGCAACCGAGACTTTCAAGTATTATAACGCTAAAAACTAACTTTCCATTATTTTACAGGAACAAAACGCAGAGCAACACCTCCAGATGCTTGCAGATAAAGCTTCAACTGCTTGCCAGCCTTGATAACCATCTCTGTAGAAGAAACCTTGGTGCGAGTCTGCAAAGACGGATCATCATTATAGATTTCCACACGATATTTCTTGCCCTTCTGCAGGAAATCGGCAGTATTGAGGGTGATGTCGCGAACCTGCAAACCATTCATCGCTCCCACGAACCAATCATTTCCTGTGCGGCGAGCCTGAACGATGTACTCTCCTATCTCACCTGCCAGAGCCTTGCTCTCATCCCATACAGCAGGACAATGCTTCCAGAAATCCAATTCCTTCTCGCCCTTGTAGGCATTTGGCAGGTCGTACCAATACAAGAAAGTAACCGGGCTATAATATACCACTGGCATCGCCAACTGATGTGCCTTTGTATTCTTCACTCTACCATTAAAATAACATGGAGTATAATCGGCAGGACCACAAAGGAATCTTGTGAATGGAAGAACCACATTGTGATCAGCTGCAGGCATTTCTTCATTACCTCCAATGCCTTCCTGAGTCATCAAATTAGGATAAGTGCGACTCCATCCTGTAGGGCGATACTCATCGTGGATATCCACCATGATGTGATAATCGGCACATTTCTTTACGGCATTATGAAGCCAGGTGGTCCACTCCTGCGAACCAATCTGAACAAAACCAAACTTGATGCCACAGATGCCCCACTTCTGATAAAGAGGCAATATCTTATCAAGATCCTGATACAAGGCTCTCTGATTTACATATACCCAAACTCCGATGCCCTTGCTCTTGGCATAGGCACAAAGCTCAGCCATATCGAAATCGCGGTTGTCTGCCACCTTCAATGCCGAAGAACTCATCTTCATCTCAGGACCATACCAGCCTGCATCCAGTTCGATATACTGCAAACCTCTATCTACACAGAAATCCACACCCTCATATAGCGTCTTCTTATCCAGACGGCAAACACGGAATGCCTTGCCTGGACGAATCCACTCCTTAGCATCAGCAATCTGGCATGGAACATTGAGATTCAGCACCATCTGCTTGTTGTTAATCAGATCGATAGCCTTCTCACCCACCATGATGAATCGCCAAGGCATATCGTAGGCGGTGATGATATCAGCAGACTGGAACATCGCCATCTGCAATTCATTATCAGACTTCAACTTGAGTTTTCCACGAACGAAATCAGAAAGGGCTGCTTCACCGATGGCTGCATAAAGTCCGTTGGTAAGATGCAAGGTAAGAGGGCGCTCAGCCTCATCCTTCCAAGCCTTCTCGCTCTTCAGCAACTTTACCTTGTTGGAATGTGACTGTGCCCATGCAAAGTGATAAGCTTCAGCACCAGGAGCCAGGCGGAAGGATGTCAGATCATCGGTGATGTGCATGAACAAGCCGTTCGTTGCCTCAGGGAAGTGATAGCGGATAGCCACTCCCTCATCGTAAGCTCTCACGATGATGTCGAAGAGATACTGCTGGCGCTTGTCATAGCTATTGCCGCTGTTGTCATGATTGCCACCCTTCATCAGGTGGATAACCATTTCGTTATAATGGTCGCGGATAGATGAATACTCACCATAGATAGGGTTCCAGGTATCATCCTTGGCTGTACGCTCTACGTTGATTACTTCCATACCTCTGGTCCAGATCTTATTGGTATCTACCGGAATGCCCATCGCCGACTCCACCAGATGGTTGTCGATGTTCACACCCAATTCACCTTCTTCTATCACCAGCTTAGCTGCATAGTTGAGGTGATAGATTAATCTTCCGTCTTTCTGCTCGAAGACGAAGTTGTATTTACCGTTAGGCGACTGCAAGGTTTGCTGGGCATACACTTGCTCCACTACGCCCCATATTAAAAACAAGAAGAGCAAAACACCCTTCATTCGATTTTTACATGTCATATTTCTTATTG
>ERZ1031933.6-NODE-6-length-40481-cov-12.728739_pt1 | contig 40481 bp, 75 predicted proteins | sample MGYA00517880_ERZ1031933 | MGnify/ENA primary metagenome ERZ1031933 (study PRJEB33719, sample SAMN04261283) | wastewater metagenome | biome: rural village; feature: human; material: feces | host: Homo sapiens | place: El Salvador | collected 2014-01-14 ... | reverse complement strand
CAGACGGTAGAAGGGTCAACCTGATAAGAGAGATTTCTGTTTAACTTGCTTTCTTTCTGGCGATTCTCAATGATGTATGTATTACCATTCTCTTCATAGAAATATCCGCAAACCCATCCCTTTCCGTCAAGACGTTTAGCCTTGAACTTGATATTTTCTGGTTTCATACGCTATAATTCCTCCTTTTCCATTTCAACACGCATCAGGAAATTGTCAGCAAAGTTTTTAAAATCAAACTTGCCACCTATTGTTCCATGAAAGCGATACTTAGTGAAGCATTTTTTGCACTCACAGACCATCATATAGCCATAAGGAGTATCACATCATCCGATAATATTTCTAGCGTGGTAACTACAGCTTTTATTATCACACTCCTCATTAGGACAATTAAGTCCCTCACTATACTCTATAGACTCCCAATTACTAATCTTCATCGGGAGCATTTCTTCCATTAAACTTTTATCAGCCATAACTATATCTTTTTAAGTTTTATCTTTATTGCCTTCAGATTTCTTTCACCTCCATCCCAGAAGCATGAACGTCTAAGATAGAAAGGTTGACCTTTAAGCCAAGGGAACTTATCATAGAAAGCCTTCCATTTAGCCTTTCCTGCCGTCAAAGAGGGTACTTCAATACAACTTCTAGCATGGCAGCTACCAAAGACTAATGTATTATCACAAACGTTTTTATCCATAACTATTCCTCCGTTTTCATATAAGGACAAACAACTACCTTTCGATAGTTCTTACACTTATCCTTGTAATCGCAAAAATCACAAAAACAATATGCCATAACTATTCCTCCACTTTTACGCCGAATTGAGTGCCATCGACAAAGGTGTAATTAACCCACACATAATCCATATCAAATCCACTTCTTTCGTTTAATGATATTCCATATTTAATATCATCAACATCCGTGATTAATGAATAATGTTCATTTCCCTTTCTTTTCACCCATCCAAACGGTTGATGCTTTTGCATTTCCTGCCAGCATTCTTTTGCATTTGCAAAAGGGCGGCAGATAGGCTCTGGCTTGACACGATACTGTATATTATTCCAGTGTTCAATCTCATTCATTTCTGTCCAATCATTCATGTCTTCCAAACCTTTGCCAACAACATTTGGGTCAGTTCTTGTCTCTATTACTTTACCTTCTGCAAATGCTTGCAGAATAGGATAAAACGCTTTGGCTTGATTTCTGTCCATAATTAGCCCTCCACTGCGTCTTTATATTCTAACTCAACCGCTAGGTCGTGAATTAACTCAACCGCTTCTTTCAAAGCATCATACATATTATCTCCTTCTGATATAAGTTAATAAAGAGTGCTCTCCTCAGTCATATCCTCAGGGAAATCTTTAGGCTTCCAAGTGAAACTTTTGTTCTTTTCCTCGAACTCTCTAGCCTTTTCTAAAAGTTTTTCTATTGTCATATCAATCCTCCAACTCTATATTATTTTCTGTTGCGTAGCCATCTTGTGCTTCCTCACACCAGTTTCCTTCGCAAAGACAACCTATACCAAGATTATGCTCTGGAATGATATTCTTGTTACAATATACACAGACAGCATCGCCAAATTCATTTTGTAATTCTTCTCTTATCATAATCATTTTTCTTTTGGGTCAACGAATGGTAGCCAGTATTCTACATCAGGAATATTCCATCCGTTGTAGTCTTTGGCTATCTTTTTATCTACTATATGCCCGAAACATATTTCTCCATCTTTAGTGAGGACAACAGCTTCTTTATCTACTGGTGGAAGTCTATCCTTGATAGAAACCCATACGGGAGACACTTGCTTTGGTCTTCTTTCTTGTATATTAGCAACCATTTTGGCAAGTGCATCTTCTTGGTCTGTATCATACATAACTTTAAACATTTCTGTAATAAGGCTTACATGAGATTCATCTGAAACTCTATCACGGAATGTTTCTAACATGAAGTCAGACAAATCATCATCAGGTAACTTGCAGATTAAGCTATCCAAGTCTATTGTCGCATATACACTCATTTTTTAATCCTCCAACTCTTTAAGTGCCAAGACTAACTCGTTTTGAATATGAATTGCCATACCTTTACTCAATTTTATTCTTTTTGAGCCAATCATCTTGGACACATTATTTATGTGAACTATCGCTTTTTCTTTGCTCATTGCTTATCCTCCTCAATTTCTTTCTTAATCTTATCAAGTAAAGAACCTTTAGCCTTAATCTCAATTATAGGATTCCCATCTACTAATATCTTCATTGTATCAGTTTTGTTCTCAATGCAGAATCTTTCTAACTTCCAATTAATGAGCATAAAGATTTCATTTTCTGTAATCACTCTTCTGTCCGATAGCATTAAATTAGGGTCTTTTTTAGAGACCTTTGCTATAAAAGCATTGAATAATGCTGGGCATATCTTATAGTCTTTTGCTGCCATATTCTTTTCTTTTTACCCTCTCCATGATGTTATCAAAATAATAACGGATTGGAGTCTTTATGAGCCTTTCACTCATTAACGTTCTTCGATGTGTACTAAATGCTTGATGCCTTTTCCACATAAGAGTGCTCTGAGGTGAATTGTCAAGCGGTAATTGATATTTTACGGCTACACCTAATGCCAACCAATCTAATTCGAGCACGGCTTTTTCATTATTATCTTAATTTCACCAAGGAGAGGGTGGTTAGTTACTTGGTGGATGGCTCAGTATATGATACTGGCTCCCATACATCGTAAGCTGTCAGCAAAACTGGAGCAATAACAGATGGGGCGAAGATGATAGATGCTACAACATCTGGAGCATTCAACTCGTAGTTAACACCTTCTACTTTGTTTTCCTTACTAGCCCAGCCATAAGGCTTTGCTGTAATCGTAGAGCCATCTTTCTTTTTAAAAGTCTTCTCGCTAGAGCAAGAAGCGAACAAACTTGCAACAACTAAGGCTGCCAAAATAATCTTTTTCATATTGCTTATATTTATGCCCTATAAGGGCGGTTAGTTAATCTTCGACCTCCTTTACAGAAACATCACAACCATAAAGAGGTGACTCGTCATATTCTTTAGCCTCACACTCAATAGCTTCACTAATAGCTCTTTTCAATGACATTTCAGACTCATTAATTTCGCCTTTTACTATTACTATAAACATTCTTTCTTCCATATTACTTATATTTATATCCCGTAAGGGAGGTTAGTTACTCAGTTGCTTCCTCGTAAGTCTTAGCGAAAATATCAGGCTTACAAGGATAGAACTCTCCATTTACACCTTTGATGATATAGTCACCAATAGATGCTTCCATATCTCCCTCTAAGGTATGAATTACAAGGGTAGTTTCTTTGTTTTCAACGATTCCACCCATAAAATTGTCAATCTCTGACAAATTCTTACCAGTCCACTGAATAGCCTCAATGATAACTGGCTTCTTTCTGTACTTCTTATACATATTACTTATATTTATATCCTTTGCAGGATGGTTAGTTACTCAACTTCTGCTGACTTCCAATCTGGATAGCCGCCCAAGTCCTTCTCTTGTCCACAATTCATTTCAAGCCAGTCTTGCAGACAATCTTTAACTTCTTCTCTGTCCTCTGAATCATCATTAGATTCAATGACAACTGTAAACTTATGCTTCATATTACTTCTATTTATGCCCGAAGGCGTTAAACATCAAATTTTTCTGTCTTGATGAGTTATTATCTCACATTCATTTCCTCTACGATTCCAATAACCGCATTGGTAACATTTTCTTCCATAGAAAGGGCAATGGTGATTTACTTGTGTTGCTACACTCATACTACACCTCCATTTCTGAGTTAAGTTCTAGAACGAAGAGAAGGTGCTGTAAGCTATGTATATAAGGAAGTTCTACGCATATACTGCTACTATAATCGAAGTCATCAAGCCAAAACTTACCATCTTTCGATGTATAAGTAAGAAATAATCCGTCTTTGTAATAGAAGTATGCACAATCATTTGTCTTTGATTTCTTCCATCCGTTCTTTTCAAGAATCTCAGTAGTAAGAGGAATAGGAACAATATCCTTAACCCAAGCACAGCTATCACCTAAGAGATAGCCTTTATCTCCAAATTCTGCACCTTCAAGGTTTTCTAAACGAACAACACCCTTCAGAACCGTTCCATCGTCAAACTTCAAAGTTTTTGATTGGTCTGATGATGTTACTCTGTAAACGACATATCTAGCTGTACCTAGTGGTACTCCATTTGTCATTACAAAATCACCTGGAATGTATTCTAACTTATCCATACGCTTTACTTCATTAAACCAAGTTCTTTCTAGCCCAAGCTTCTGCCTTTGGCTTAGTCTTGAATTGTTTGTTTTTTACTTCATGCCAAACTCCATAAGGAGCGGTCTTATACTCAATGAGAAACAAACCTTTCTCAATCTTTACGATTCTATATTCAAAATATATACGCTCATATTTTTAAATTACTATCTAATTGCAAGCCAAAAAGAATATGTTGGAGTTCATCTACACCTTTTATCATAACAGTATCATCTTTTCCGTCATTGAAAGATACTCCGCAATTTCCCAAGAAATTATTATATCGCAAAGTGAAAGGGTATTCTTGGTGTTTATACCACCTATGCCCAAAACATTCTCCTTCAGAGCGATAACATGTCCATCCATTCTTTTTAAGAAACTCTTCCCAAATATGAACGTGCATAATATCATTTTGACAAATTTTGCCCAAGCTTTGCCCATCAATAACTTTCAAGTCGTAAGAATAATCTATATTGAACGGATAGATGCTACAGACAATACAAATAAATCCGTGACTATAAACGATATCACCCACCATATAACGAGGTGGTTTCCTAAATTCTTTCTGTGCCATACGCTTTACTTGTCTAAAGATGAATATATTCATTTACTTCACACAGAACCTTTTCTAGCAGGTTTTTTAGAATCTTCAATTCATCATTCGAATATGTAGCTATTGGATAACCATCAAGGGTAATATCACCATAGCTACGACTTATCTTTAATGAGTGTTTATTCTTTTTCATTTTCTTTGCCTTTTACAATATTGTACAATTGTTTTAACTCATCTGTTGATAAGCGTTTGAAATCAAAAGAACTGATAGCGTAGATGAGTTTCTTGCGAAAATTCTCTTCTTTAATATCTGATATTTCCTTTTCTGTAGGAACAGATATACTTTTCGTATCCCACCTATCACTACCACATTGCCAGCCAGAATCTCTTCTGAATCTAACGCCATTAACAACAATTTGAGTCTTTGTCACTTTATCAACCTTGGCGATACATCTGTGATGCATACCGCTAACTAGCACATCATCGCCAACAACCAAATCTTTAAGCTCTTTCATTGCTCACCTCCTTCCTGCTTTGGAAGAATATCCTCTAGGTAACACCATCTGTTCATGTGCCATATTTCAGCATTTTTTTTGTAATCATTAGGATTGAACATCATGCCAACATGATAATTCATGCTGTAATCACCACACTCAAAGATGAATGCCTTTGCCCTTTTAGGCATTTCATCTACATCATGCCACAAGTCCTTCAAGAACTCATTGATAGCCCACTTAGCACCTAGTTCAATAGCTTCTTTGATGTCCTCTTTGTAGAACATTTCCTCTTTAGCATCATTATCGAAGACTACTTCTTCACCATTTAACAGAAATCTATCTTCATAGATTTCTTCCTTGGCTTCTTCTATTTTGTTTTTATCAATCATAGTCTACCCTTTCTTTTTCTAAGTTGATTCTTTCTACGCATTCTTCTTTGCGTCTTACCATCTTGTATATCTTCACACTTAAAATGTGGTTGACAATACCAAGGTATGCAATTCGTTAAATCTTCATTGCCCATAATCAGCCCTCCACGTCTTTAGTTGTACCTAACAATGATTCATTGCCGATGTAAGGAATACATTGATTCCAACTACAATGATTTATACATACGTAGCAGCCTTCCTTTTTAAAGCTAAAGAAACTTATACTCCATTTATCTCTACTAAAGTCTCTTACCAGCACTTTATCGAATGGTTTCAGCTCAACCTTTGGCTTTAAATTCACAACTTCTTTCTTCTCACTATCCCATCGTTTACCTTCCTTTTCGAGAGCATCAAAGAGCTGCAGCTTCTCTTCTTCTGTAGCATATCTTACTTTATCAGTTTTTGAACACCAAGGAAAACCACTTGATAATTGCAATTTTCCAGAAGATAAAAATACAATATAGTAATTATAAGAACCTACCTCATTATATCCACTAAAGATAAAAATATGATATTTATTCGAATCATAACTAGGAGTGACAAGTATATCCCCATCCTTGAATTCTGGCTGAGTCTTCTCTATCTCCAAGGTCTCCATATTCAGCTTACCACTTAATTCTTTCTCAATGGTATTGATGTATGTAGCGGTACAACTATGTGATGCTTTGTGCCAATCCTTTGTATCCAAAAGACATGAATCAGAATGAATAGACTCTTTGTTACGTTTAACGAATACAGCCTTAACTGTTTGGTATGAAGAATGAGCAAATTCTTTGAATACACAATAGTCGCCCTCTCCATTAGCAAGTACATCGCCCTTCTTCCACAAGAATTTAGACCAGTCTCGCATCTCTTTGGAAGGAAAGAGAATCTGTAAGCCATCAAACCATCCTCTAAGTGTTCCAAGTTGAGAATAGCCAAAAAGCTCATTATAATCTTCATCTTTCTTTGTACACCAAATAACAGTTTCTATTTCCGTTGTTGCGACTTCATCTAGTTCTACATCTATATTATGTAACCAGTCATACAACTTAATTCCTTTTGGCATATCTTTAAGAAGATTCGCTACATTTATCTTATTTTTCATATTACTTTACCCTTTTAAATTGAACATTCTTTCCGTCTTTTCTGTCGATTGCGGCACAACAAATATCTTTGCAGATATTTTCATAAATATTGCTGCTTATCTCGTCAAAGAAGCAACCATTACATTCTTCTGTCTCGCTTTCAACCACCTTTAAGGTGATTTCTGAGCCAATAGGTAAATCTTCCATAACTAAACCAATTTTTGCGTTAAACAATACTGGTAGTAACTCATACTACCAACGTTTTTTGATATTTTTGGCAGCTCACCATCATAAGGAGTGACTTTCAATCCATCAATGAAATCAGCATTCTCAGTTGATACCTCAGTATTATGCTCATTCATAAACACCTTTTGCGCTGACGTAGAATGGCTTTCAGCTCTCAGCTTACCGAGTGAACGCCAAACCTGCTTGCGATGAATAAACAATCCATGCAAAGGAATAGTTCTTACTTCTACTTTTGTTCCCATAATCTTAACCATTTAAAGATGATAATAACTATTTGATACCCTTGCGCCCAAATCGAAGCAGCCAACGGCATCAGGCTTTAAAAATCTCTTTTGAAGCTTCTCTAAAGCCTCTTTATACTTCTGCTCCATGTGCTTGCAATGAAGCTTTTGAGCAGTTCTAAGTTGAATGATAACACCCTTACAAGCTACCTCGTATTGTTTTTCTGACATCATTTTCTGTATCTCCTATATTTAAACGTTAAACAAAATCTTAGTTTTTTATAATCTAATTATATACCACCACAGAAGCGAAGCGAGCCGAAGGCGAGCCTTCCATTACCTCATAGGTATTAGCATACACCCTACAGATTACCCCTCCCTTGATATAAGTATAGTTATTGAGTATTATATCCTTTATATAGTCAATAGAGGATAAAAAACGCTTTTCTATGTTTCTATATTTGCATAAAATCTCGTTTTTGACCGCAAACTTTACCAAATCAAAAGCTTTTTGTACGCTTACGCTTAACTTCTCAGCTATATACTTATATGATATACCATTCTCTCTGAATTTATCGCCGTAGCCAAAACGATTACAAACCTTCTTAGCCGCCTTCAACTCTTTTAAGCCTTTAGGGTGCTTAGACTGCTGAATCATTTGCTTAGCGTAGTTCTTTCGATTCTGTACATCAATGATAAGCATAGCAGATAAGGTATCTTCTATGAACTTTACATTCTGTGCATAGGCATTCTTTTTAGAATCATTCCTTGAAATAAACTCGATATTAGGAACGAGGACGTTCATGTGAGAGGTATGACTTTTCAGAGACTTGAAGACAAGGCAACGATTATTCTTGCCCGTGAACTCAACTAAGCCCAGAGCCTTCAATGTATCAATACGCTTACGCACAGCACAGGCACTTACTCCCGTGATTTCGTGAAGCTTATTGATGCTCCATCTTTGCACGGCAGAAGACTTGACCCTTGTCTTGATGAAAAGGGAAAATGCGATTGCCTTCCTCAGTTCGGGATTGCAATACATATCGTTCAATATCTTTCTGCGTATCTCCATTTTACAGATGCTTTAAAAAGTCAAGAGCAGCAAAGAAATGGGGATTCTCTGCTGCTCCGTATTTAGTAGCCTTGCGGCTCACGTAAATCCAAAATCTTACACATTAGAAAGTTCCCCATAAACTCGCTAAGTGATAGTGTTCTTTCTTAAACACATCGCAAAATTAATAAAAATCTGTCAAATAACCAACTTTTCTATTAATAAATTTAAAATAATTAATAGTTTCTATTCGCTTTTTAATAGATTTTTATAACTTTGCATTATATTTTCTATTAATAACCAAATAATAAGTAATAGCGTATGATATACAATCAATATCAGCAGTACGAACTCTCCGACCGCATTATGCAAGCGGTATGTGAGGTAGGCAAGGTTACGTTCATGGAACTTTGCTCTGCGGTGAAGACCGTCAAGCTCAACACCCTTAGAGGACTATATTGCCTCATAAGCCGTGATTATTGCATTCACCCCGACCGCTCGGCTCGCCTACTCTGCCGTACCAGAGCAAACGTAATCAACCAAGCACGAAAGTATATGCAATACGTTCAGTCAAAGGATAAGTACACCTTATCTATATATAACCAAATCGTAGAACTCTTAAAAAGTAACAAAGAATGAAAAGAACAGATTATGAGCTTACCCTGCCCGACCAGCTCTTCCCAACGGACAATGACCTAGAGATTCCGACACTTGATATTGATATACAAGCCAAGGAGTGTCAGTCACCCTTCCTTTGCTTCGGCGAACAGAAAAGAACCTTCAACCTTAATGGCGAAGGCTCTTTGCACTTCTATACCGATGATTACCGCTTCTCAGCTATCTACGAGCACCCTGAGAAGATATTGCAGCATCACCCTGCCGTTATCGTTGAGCCGAACTTCTCCCTATATAATGAAATGCCCGTATCTTTCGGCTTGCAGGCTATCTACAAGAAACGTTGGATTGCCCGTTGTATGCAAGGTAAGGGTATCGGCATCTTCGTTGACCTCAACGTGGCGCAGAAGTTCTATCGCCTCAATATGATTGGCGTACCTCGTGGATGGCGTGCCTTCGCTACCCGTGGATATTCGGATAGACTGAATAACCTCGCCTTTGAGTATTCCATCGCAAGCGATTGGGCAGAGGGCAAAGAGCCGCTATTTGTTATCTACGGCGGTGGTGCTGAGTGTCGGCGGTTCGCCCAGACCCATAAAGGTTGTATCTACATCAACCCTGTTGTCACTACAAAGAAGCAGCTTGCCGCCTTGCAGAAGATTCACGAAGGTGTTGCCTTCATCGGCGAAGAGTTCTCTGTTAAGGCGCAGCTTGATAAGCTCACCCCTTTCTCCAAGCAGATTGAGGACTTCCGAGCAGATAACGTCTCTAAACAGATTGAAGAAAAGTAAGATTGTTTATACGAGATATGGCATTTATTTGCTGTATCTCGCTTTCTTTTGTATCTTTGCATCAGCAAAACGGAAATTGTGGGATATAGGTTCTGAAGTGTCATAACAATATGTATTAGTTAAGATTTGGTTAAATGAAAATAATAGTTAGTTATTAGTCTATAAGCAGCCGCCTGTGATAGGTAGCTGCTTTTCTTATATATAAGAGGTATAATATTTTATGATAACTTCAAAGGCTACTCATTATATGGGTAGCTTTTTTATTTGTTTACACACAACCTATTATTTTCTATTAAAACCCGAATAATCTCCGTAACTTTGCAAATAATAATTATTAAATTGTAAAGTTATGGGAAGAGAAAAGAAAGTATCTCAGAGTCCGAGCATTGATGATAAAAAGCTCTTTTTAAAGATTGGTGAATATGCCGATATTGATATTACAAGGCTTGAATACAATGACGGACAGTTGGAAGGAATCAGTAAGAACCCTCGCTACCTTAAAGAAAGCGAGCACGATAAACTCAAAAAGTCGCTTACTGATAGCCCTGAGTTCCTGGAGTATAAGCCATTGATGGTTTATGCAATGGATAATGGCAACTACGTCACTATCTGCGGTAATATGCGTCTTCGTGTCGCCAACGAGCTTCGCCTTGATGGTCATTCCGAGTTCGATACCATCCCTTGCGTTGTCCTCAAAGCTGAGACGCCTATTGAGAAAATCAAGGAATATGCTATCAAGGATAACGTGCAAGCAGGTAATTGGGATTGGGATGAGCTTGCCAATGGTGAGTGGGAGATTGAAGACCTTGATGAATGGGGCGTAAACACCTCGTTCCTTAATGCAGGCGAATCAGATGCTGATACCCTTGATGGTCTTTTCGATACAGAAGACGATAAAGAAGAGAAAACTAAGGATTTGAAAATCACCATCACTATTGATGCTTCATTTGCAGAAAAGGCAGATGAAATCAAAGAAAAGATTACAGAATCTCTCGGTGATGAGTATGGTACATTGAAAATTAAGTAATATGAAGAGAAAGGTTCTTACATACAATGCAATAGAGGGTTTCCATCGTTACCCTAACGCACCCGAGTTTTGTGCTTACCTAAGTGCAAGACACAGACATATCTTTGTTATCCGTTGTGAATTTGAGGTATCTCATAATGAGCGTGAGATTGAAATCAATGAGCAGCAGCATGTGATTGAAAAGATGCTCACGAAGAAATTTGGTTCTCCTTGTGAGTTCGGTGATATGTCTTGCGAGACGATTGCTGAATTAATTATGAAGGAATATAAAAGCTGCATCAAGGCAGAGGTAAAGGAGGATGATTATGGAGGTGCTTCATTGTCCCGATAATATTAAGGTTCATTTTGCTGGTTGCGAGGTGCAAAACCAGTTTCTTGGAGTAAGGGAGCTTGGAGTAAGATATTCTCTATACACAGCTTTCCCTTTCGTTGAGAGAATGATTTTCGGCAAGGGTAAATCTCCTATAATGCCATTAAGAACTATGACAAATCCAAGTATAGAAATACCTCGACTTTGTGCCAAGGTTTCTAAGCACTGCATACAGGATAGTGGACTATTTACCCTTATGTTCGGTTCTATGGCAGGCAAACATGATGAAAATATCATCTACAAATGGTATGACAAATTAGTTGAATTTACGCTTGCTCATAATAATGGAGCAACTTGCGTTGAGGTCGATTGTCAAAAGGTTCTCGGAACAGAAGCGGCATGGGATTTAAGACAGAAGCTAAGAAATGACTTGCCGAATAATAGAATAATAAATGTATTCCATTTAGAGGATGGAATGAATGGCTTGGATAGACTGATAGAGTTTTCCGAGTATATAGCTATATCTGTTCCTGAATTAAGAAAGTTTGGCAAAAAGAACTATGTATATAATATAGCTTCTTATATTAAAAAGAAAAAGCCGACTATTGATATTCATTTGCTTGGATGTACAGAACTAAAGATTCTACAACAATGTAATTTCTGTACCTCGGCAGATAGTACGACTTATATTGCAGGTAAGAGATTCGGATTCATAAAAGGACATCATATCAGTTCTCTCAACAAAAGTAAATGTATTGAATTGGTTGGTGAGAAGAAGTATAAAAAAATAAACGAATACAATAATGAACAAAATACTAATTTTTTGTGTGCTTCGATAGAACTTCTAAAAAAGGACTATCAAAAATACGCAGGAAATCAAGATTATTTGCCTTATGAAAAAGACTAATGAGAATTTATTGATGATATATGTCATCTTTGTTATAAGTATTGTGGTCGCAAATATTGTGGGTTGCAAGGTGATTGATACGGGATGGAATCTATTCGGCATCCCTTTGGCGTTGTCGGGTGGAGCTATCACTTATGCCTTTACTTTCCTCTGTACTGATATTATAGGGGAGATTTGGGGTAAGAAAGAGGCTAACAGAGCTGTACGCTATGGCTTTGTTGGTCAGTTATTTGCTATTGCATTGATTATCGCAACACAATATACACCTACAAATGATGTATCTATGCAAAAGGCTTATGAAACATTATTGGGGCAGTCTCCTATGTTTGTTTTGGGTTCTCTTTGCGCATATACGTGTTCACAGACGTGGGATGTGTATATATTCCATAAGATAAGAAATAAGTTCATATATCGCAAGAATGGCACGAAATACAGATGGATATGGAATAATGCTTCTACTTGCACGTCACAGATTTTTGATACTGCAATCTACGCTATTGTTGCATTTGGAATCGGTATGGGGTGGTTTTGGAAAGAAGGAGGTCTATCAATGTTGATAGGTATCATCATCGGACAATATCTTCTTAAATTCTGCCTCGCCATCTGTGATACACCATTCTTCTATTGGTTCACAAGAAAGGAGGAGGTAAATGTCTAAGGCAAGTGGAGGTACACGAAACTATTCAGGTAACCCTAAGACGAAGGCTAAGAGAGAATCGGAATTTCAAGCCATCGTCTCTACGGGCAACTATAAAGATAGCTACTTCGATAAAAGCGGCGGTTACTATGTGGTACATAAACATCATAATGAAATTGCTGACCCGAACACCAATAAGGAAATGTATGCCGCAGAAGTTCTTGCAAAGAAGGGCTATCGTATATATTTAATGAGCGAAATGTCGTATATAACGGGAGCAAAAAAGCCTGATGGCTTCAAAGAGCACGCCGTGATGGATATGAAAACTATCAACTCGGCGAGTTCTTATAAGATAGAAAATAGCTTGAAAAGTGCTGCAACACAAGGAGCGGAGGTTGCTATCCTTATACAGAACACTAAGGCTATGACAAAGGAATATGTCAAAGACCAAATTTCTATGTATCTCACTCATGCAAAAGGAAATGAAAGAGGTAACTTAAAAGAAGTCATTGTTGTTGGCTTATCAGGCAATATTCATCGCCATAAGCTTTGATAAAAACAGCAAAGCAGGTACACCTCTTTGCCTTTGAAGAATAAGCGTGAAATCGAGCAGCCAGTGTACTGACCCACCCGATTTATTCTTCTCGGTCGCAAAATTAAGAATAAAAATTGAAATAACAAAATAAAAGAAAGGAAAATTATGTATTACGTATCAAAAAGAATGGAGATTGCTGCTTGTCATAAGTTGAATCTCTCTTATGAAAGCAAATGTGCTAACCTTCATGGGCACAATTGGATTATTATTGTCTATTGCAAGGCTGAAAAGCTGAACGAGGATGGTATGGTGATGGACTTCAAGCATATCAAACAGAAGATTCACGGCTACCTCGACCACGGCAACCTCAACGAGCTTTTATCTTTCAACCCTACTGCTGAGAATATTGCCAAATGGATTGTTGCTCAATTCCCAGAGTGTTACAAGGCAAAGGTACAGGAGAGTGAAGGCAATATCGCCGTTTATTGTGACGATGATAAGATTGACGGAAAGGAGGCACTCTAATGGCTAAGTACAAGGTAAACGAAATCTTCTACTCTATCCAAGGTGAGGGAAGACATGCAGGTAGAGCGGCTATCTTCGTCCGTTTCTCGGGTTGTAATTTAAAGTGTCCTTTCTGTGATACTGATTTTAAGAAGTATGAGGAAATGGGAGCTATTGATATTCTGAATAAGATTCAGTTGCTCTCACCTGATTGCAAGTTCGTTGTCTTTACGGGCGGTGAGCCTACATTGCAAGTGGATGAGGAGCTTACTACCCTTCTCCAAAATTGGGGCTACTATATTGCTATGGAGACCAACGGAACGCACAAGATTCCAAGTGGTATCAACTGGGTTACTTGCTCTCCTAAGTGCTTATTCGTTAAGGGCGCAGAACCTATCATTAAGGTTGCTACCGAGGTGAAGGTTGTCTTTGATGGTGAGCACGAGATTACCGATTGTGGTATTGATGCAGATTACTACTACGTTCAACCTTGTGATACGGGCGATGCGAAGAAGAATGCTGAGATTCTGAAACAAACAGTTGCTTTCGTAGAGGCTAACCCTAAGTGGCGACTTTCTTTACAGCAGCAGAAGATTCTCAACGTGAAATAAATCATTTCGCCTATGAGTAAGAATAAAAAGAAAACCCCGACAAAGTATCGCCCTATCTGCTTTTATTGCGGTGGGAAACTTTGTTTGGATTCATCAGGTGACCGCAGCGAGGATGATGATTCCGTAGTGGATTACTATCATTGTATGCAATGCGGTACTTCTTATGAGGTATATCAGCCAAATGAGGAGGAGAAGCAAGATTATAAAGAATATTGGAAAGGTAAATAATATGGCTAAGATTACAAAAGAAACAGCAGAAAAGCATCTCAAAGAACTCTTGGAGTATATCGGCGAAGACCCTAATCGTGAGGGCTTGAAGGGTACACCTGACCGCATTATCAGAATGTGGAAAGAGATATTCAGAGGCTACGACCCATCACAGAAGCCAAAGATTACTACTTTTGATAATGGCAAGGATGGTATCGTCTATGATAACATGGTTATCGACCAAGGCGATTTCCATTCAAACTGCGAGCATCATTGTGTTTGGTTCTGGGGCAAGTATTGGTTCGCATATATTCCGAACCCAAAGGGCAAGATTCTCGGTATCTCTAAGATTGGTCGTGTAGTTGATTACTGCTCCGCTCGCTTACAGATACAGGAGCGATTGGTACACGACATCGTAGATATGCTGAAAGATGCTCTCGGTAGCGAATATCCACCACTTGGTATTGCTCTCGTCATGAAGGGTCATCATTCTTGCAAAGAGTTCAGAGGCGCAAAGAAGAAGGGCATTATGACCTCTTCTTACCTTGAAGGTGCTTTCAAAGACGACCCACAAGTGAGGGCTGAGTTTATGAACCTCGTAAATGGTGATAAGTATGAAGGTTAAGTCAGTCAAAACACAAATCTTGGAGGAAGTGGGTTTTCTGCTTCCTACCAAGAAACTTCTTTCCTCTAAGGAAAAGGTTGAAATCATGGAGCAGTTCTTGATGATGCCAGCGAGCCAGATAGTGACCTTACAACAAGATGGACGCAAGTCATCTTTTGTACAGCAGATAGCAAAGCTGCTCTATAACAACAATCTTGGAGAGTACTTTAATGTACTGAAAATGTGCCGAGAAATGGCAGCAGAGGAAAAAGAGAATAAAGATGCTTTTCTTAAATAAAAGCTATTGTTGGGAATAAATTAGGAATAAAAGTTATTAATATGCCATTATCAAGAGATGAAAGCAAGCGAAAGAAACAGCTTGCAAACCTTGAAAAAGGTAAGTTTAAGAAAGGTGGAGTTGGCAACCCGAAGGGCAGACCACCAAAGCCTAAGACGATGTCATTGTTCATCGAAGAAATGAAGGAGAAGGGTTACGAAGTGCCTTCCTCTCAGATTATCGCAGAGTCTTTTCTGTATATTGCTACCCTGCCCCAAGCCGAATTGGAGGCGGTGTTGACAGATAAGTCACGCCCGATGATGCAACGTATTATTGCCAAGGGAATACTTGATAAGAAAGGGCTTGATGTGCTCGAAAGAGTTATTGATAGAGCCTACGGAAAGATTCAGCGCATTGACCTTACAAGCAAGGGCGAGCAGATTAAGCAAGACCCATTGCAAGTACACGTTGTTACCAATAATGAAGAGTATCAGAAGATTCTCGCTGAGATTCAGAAAGAGAAGGAAAAGAAGGACGCTGAGCCAGATAAAAATATAGGAGAATAAATATATGGAAATACAGAAGAAATGGGCTATGCCAAGTGGTGATACTTTCGGTATAAAGCCAATCAAAGAACTTTTTGATAAATACAATAAAGGTGGTGTTATTATTGACCCATTCGCAAAGGATTGCAAGCTCGGAACAATTCGCAATGACTTAAATCCGAACTGTGATACTCAGTATCACCTTGACGCATTAAAGTTCCTTCAAAGGCAGAAATCTAACTCTGCTGATATGGTATTATACGACCCACCTTATAGTGTTACACAAGCATCTTTGCTATATAAGGATTTTGGTAAAGAGAAATTGGAGATAAATGTCTCTAATGCCAAATATTGGTCTTTATGTAAGAAGGAGATTGCAAGAATATTAAAGAATGAAGGTATCTGTATTTCTTGTGGTTGGAATACACAAGGAATAGGAAAATGTAACGGAGCGGTATGTAAAGAGATTCTTATCGTAGCACATGGCGGTTCGCACAACGATACCTTAGTCACAGTTGATGAAATAAAGAAATAAGAGCAGATAAAGGATAATAGAGATATGCCGCACGTATATTTAGCAAAGAACTACATGAGGGTAAAGGCAGCGAAAGAAGCAGGGTTCACAACTTGCTCTCTTCAAGGCTCAAGTCGTAGTGCAAAGACGTATAGTGTTGTGCAGTTTCTTTGTATGCTTTGCTTCAACTATGCTGGAACGACCGTTTCCATCATTCGTGCTGGTATGCCTTCCATTAAACGAACTGTCTATCGTGATTTCAAAGATATAATGCTCAACTTTGGTTGGTGGGATGATAAGTGCATGAATAAATCGGAGTTCGTTTATACTTTCCCTAACGGCTCTTGGATTGAGTTCTTCTCCACCGATAATGAGCAGAAGGTGCGTGGTTCTAAGCGTAAGATACTTTTCGTAAATGAGGCGAATGAGCTTTCTTTCATCGAATGGCAGCAGCTTCAGATGCGTACCACGGAGTTCTCTATTCTTGATTATAACCCTTCCTTCTCAGAAGACCATTGGATAAATCAGGTAAACGAGGAGAAAAGCACTTATTGGTTTATATCCACCTATAAGGATAACCCTTTCCTCGAACCAAAGGTTATCGCTGAGATTGAGAGCCTTAAATGGAAGAATCCGAGCCTTTGGCGTATTTATGGTTTGGGATTGCGCTCTATGGTTGAGGGCTTGATTTTTAAGAATGTAGTTATTGATGATTATATTCCTATACAAGCGCACAGACACCGATACAGAGGTATTGACTTCGGTTACTCCAATGACCCTACGGCGATTGTTGATGTATATATCTACGGAAAGATTATCTATATAGATGAAATATGCTATCAGACAGAAATGCTTACTTCTGATATTATCAGGGTATTGAAAGAGGATAAAAAAAACATTGAGGTAATATCAGAGAGTGCCGACCCTCGTCTGATTGATGAAATCTATAATGCTGGTATTGATATAAAACCTGTAAAGAAGTTCGCAGGTTCTATTCAAGCTGGTATTATGAAGATGCAAGAATACACAATTCATATAACAAAACGCTCTACAAATGTAAGAAGGGAATTTAACAATTATACCTACCGCCAAGACAAGGAAGGAAAGTGGCTTAATGAGCCTATAGATATGTATAATCACGCTATAGATGCATGCCGATATGTTGTCATGGAGAAGTTATTGGGCGATTATGGCAGCGGAATGCAAGCCGCCGACATTCTCGGTCTGATGGGTTAAAATCGAAATGCTTATGAAACGAATATATGATAAACAGCCAAGGGAGCACCATCGTAAACGCTCCCACTATAATAGCAGAGGAGTAGCCAAATTATCTTTTGATAATGAGAAGCTAGCCGCAAGATACATAAAGAAAAAGCGGCTGCTCGGTTACTCCGCATATCTTTGCAACGAGTGCAATCATTGGCATATTGAAAGACTGCCGAAATAGGCGTTTTCCTTTTGTTTACATAGGGTTTCTTCTTTATGCCTATATAAGTTATATTATTGCTAACTTTGCCTTGTTATAACAAAAAATATTCATATATGAGAGCAATAGAACAGATAGTAGCAATACAAGATGCGAACACAGTCCGCTCGGTATTGACAGCAAGGAAGAAAGGCTTTAAGACACCACTGAGTGCGCTTGAAGAACAATGGAATCCGTCAAAGCATAAAATCTTTGATGAGGATTTCCGTCCTAAGAAGCGAATCAAAGTACCTACGGGCAAGTATGACCCAATTACTCAGAAACCTATCTACAAAGATAAGTTGGTTGAGCCAGTAAGAATCGCAATCCCAGCTCAGAAATCAATCGTAAATCTTACTGTGGGATTCTTGCTTATGAATGCCGTAACCTATAAAGCTACGGCACATGGTGTTGATATAAAGAAGATGGATGATAAGCAGCAGAATCTCTATGATGGCATCATGCACTGCTATCACGACAATAAGATGAAGTACTTCGATAAGCGACTTGCCCGTACTCTCTTCAAAGAGTGCGAGTGCGCCGAGTTGTGGTATATGCCAACAGACGCAGAAGGAAAGCTTAGAGGAGAAATCCGAGTTCAGTTGCTTTCACCTTCTAATGGAGATAAGCTCTACCCTCATTTTAACGACTTCCATATCATGGACGGCTTCGCCCGTGAGTACTATGTATATGATGAGCTTGGAAAGTCTGAACTACATTTCGATGTATATACAGATAGATTGTGCTATCAGTATACAAATATTGATGGCGCAGGATGGAAGCTTATCTCTGCCCTACCTCATGGCTTCACAAAAGTGCCTGTCGTTTATTACAGACAAAACCAAGCCGAGTGGGAAGATGTTCAATGGGCTATTGATAGAGTGGAGACTTGTATCTCTAATTGGGGTGATACAAATGACTATTTCGGCACGCCTAAATACTTTATCAAGGGTCGTTTGGAAGGCTTTGCTGAGAAGGGCGAGCAAGGTGCTGTATTCGTAGGTGGTAACGATTCAAGCATGAACGTTCTTTCTTGGGATAAGTCACCTGAGAGTGTGAAGGGTGAAATTGCTTATCTCTTCAATATTATCTATTCATTTACCTCAACAGCCGATATTAGCTTTGAGAATATGAAGACTTTGGGCAGCAACACCTCGGGTGCGGCTATCCGTTTGATGTTCACCGCTCCTTATATGAAAGCGGACTTAAAGACAGAAATGTTTGGTGAAATGTTCACTCGCCGCTCGAATATCGTAGCTAACGGCATCTGTAATACGGGAGTTTATGTAAAGGGTATCGACCAAAGTGTTGCTGAGCAGATTGACTTTGAGCCAGTCTTTAAACCATATCTGCCAAAGAATGATGTTGAAATGTTGCAACTTATCACTTCATCCAATGGTGGTGCGAAATCTACCTCTAATCGCCGTGCTATCGAGCTTAACCCTCTCAATGATGACCCTGATAAGGTTGAGGAAGAAATGAAGAGTGAAGAGGAAGAAGCGTTGGCGCGGGAAGCAGCCCTTTCGGGACTTGGTAGTGCCGCAAGTGGAAGTCAGTCAGTTTCCAATGGAGAAGAATAACTATGTCAAAGAAGCTCACATCAAAACAGCAGAAAGAACAACTGAATAATCTGTTCGCCGTTTATAATAAGCGGTTGGGCAGATTATACAGCGATTATGTCAAGAAGCTCACCTCTCTTGGCTATGGGGAAGATGTGCTCGAAGATGATGCGCTTTTTAACTTTGATAACTTTCCGCAGTTAAAGGCTCGTTTGAACGACATCTTTAATGATTACTATCAGAATAGCCTTCTTTGTTATAAGAGCAGCATCACCGATGGCGTTGCGTTGGCGTACAACCACGATGAAATGGTTATAGGCGGTTATTCCGTGCTTACTGATAAAGCTATAAGGGTCGCACGAGATACCGCCGCAGCCACGTTTATTTCAAATCGCTTAAAAACAAAGAACGGATTAAATCTCGCTCAGATTATTTGGAACTACTGCCAACAGACGAAGAGTGAGTTTGAAATGGCTATGAGTAATACCATTGCGGACGGAATCAAAAAAGGCTCATCAGCAGAGGAAATAGGCAAGAGCATACGAAAGTATCTCAACGACCCAGATATGATGTATCGCCGTTATCATACCATCAAGGTTCAGAAAAACGGAAAGAAGAAAGATGTGGTAACTTGGCGCAGACGTAGAATCATTGACGGCAAGGTGCACTTTATTGAAGAGCCTTTGGAGAAGGTAGGCATGGGTGTTTACCGCTCGGCGAGAAAGAACGCTCTCAGAGTAGCAAGAACTGAGATAAATTCCGCATATCACAAGGCAAGAAATGAGCGATGGCAGAACGAACCATTCGTTATCGGTCAGTATATTCACGTATCACCACAGCATAATATTGATGATATATGCAACGACCTTGAAGGTCGCTACCCAAAAGATTATGTATGGATTTCTTGGCATCCTCAATGTATCTGCACCTCAGACCCTATCACTATACAAGGCGATGAGAAAAAGGAGTTTTATAAACGCTTGATGGCTGGCGAGGATATGAGTAACTACGTATCCCCTTTTGCCGTGCTTACTATGCCCGAAAAGTACAATCAGTACATCAAGGATAACTCCGAAGCTATCGTGAAGGCAGGAATGAAGGGTAAATTGGCTTGGCACTTACAAGATAACACAAAGTATTGGGCACATCTTTTAAGCCCGTCAGACCGCAAGAAACTAGGGCTAAAGGCGGTTTCTTCTAAGGAGCTTATACTTGCGAAGGCAAAGGAACGCCACGCCCTTAGAACTAAGGAGCAGATAGATAAAATACAGAGCCGATGGGATAAGCATAGACGTGACTATTACAATGGCTTGGTTCATAATCTGCTCGGTAGTAAATCTGTTACGGATATAAAGAGCCAAGACCTCTTTGAACGTTACTATGCTATCCGCTACGCAATCAAGGACAAAAAGAGTGCTTCTGAGATAGCATCTTTGTTTGATAGATTTAAGCGAGGTTATCAGATTAAACTTGCATGGACTGACCGCAAGGTTGCGATGAATGTTATGAAGGTAGCTTCTAATTACGGAGAAACCGATGTTTCTTCCGTTCTAAGCGCATTAAAGTCTGCTAACTATACATTAGCAAGGAAAGAAGCGAAAACGCTCGCAAACGCCATTTCTGCCATTAAAAAGGATGAGCTATCACTTTCCGCTCTCATCCCTGATGTCAATAAGTGGCATAAGCAGTTCACGTCCCAGGAATTGCACGGAGTATATGATGCCGTAGAAGCGAAGTTGGCTCAATGGCAAAGCTTAACACTCGAAAAGCAGGCAAGCAAATTGCAATTTGAGGCAGTTGATTTCCTTGGTGGAAATATGCACGGGGTTCAACAAAAGTATGCTACATGGAAGGTATCGCAAGCGGCATATCTCAAAAAGCTTGATGAGGTAAAAACGGCGATTGATTGGGTGAATATCAATAAAGCTTATGCTGACGTAAAAGGTTATAAGACACAGAGCAAGATATATCATAAGCTTATCTATGACCTTGAACACGCTATGCTCGCAAAGGATAAGACCCTTGCTGAGCAGTTGCTTTATGAAGCTAAGCAAAAGAAAGAAACGCTTATTAATGCGAAAGCAAAACGAAATGCGAAGAATGTTGTATTTGATACAGACCAATTCTCTCAATCAAGGAAAGATGCCGCAGTATGGGATAAGGGTAATGGTGCAAAAGCTGATAAAACCCTCATAGATATTGCATCCAAACAATGGATAGCAGCAACAGAAAAAGAAAAAGATTTCACATACGAATATACTCATCATTATTGCGATGTAAATGAACCATTACAAGGAAGAAAATATGATAATTACCAAACGAAGGAAAGGTTCATAGAGAAGGTTAATAATATAACAAGCTATATAGAAAAGAACGAACTTCCTACCGATATGTGGTTTACAAGAGGTGATGATGGAATGAAGGTTATTGAATCACGAATTAAGTTTGCTGGCGGTTCTATGCCAAATAACCTTCAAGACCTTGTTGGAATGGAAATGCAAGAAGGTGGTTTTATGTCAACTGGTAGCCGAAAAGGAAAAGGCTTCAACACTCGAAGTGTTATTATGAACATATATGCACCAAAAGGAACAAAGGCTGCTTACGTAGAACCTTTCTCTGCTTTCGGTTGTGGTGATAAAAGAAGTTGGGATGGAGTAAGCCGTTTCTCTACATATAGTTCCGAGCACGAAACACTCTTTCAGAGAGGAACACGAATGCGAATAACAAAGGTTTATGAAGAAGGTGGAAAGACCTACATAGACTGCGAGGTTATAGGGCAAGAAATAAGAGATTTATCTTATGTAAAGGATAGCAATATCGGATATTAAAACAAAAAAGGTGTACCATTACGGCGCACCTTTTTCGTTATAGTTCGTTTGGAATTTTATCCTCTGGGAAATGGTCGTTTGGGATAAAGAGGTATTCGTCTATAAGCCTATAGAAGCTATCTAACTCTTCCTTAATATTGTAGGCTGCTTTAGCCCAGGAAGTAAACATTATAATAAGCAATGTATGTGGAATCCCCTTATATTCCTTACCATTGATTTTCTTATAATATTCTTCCTCACCTTTAAACTTTCCTTCGCTATTAACGTACACTCTTTCCATATCCCAAAACCAAGCCATATTTTCGTTGGTATTTGGGTTTTCACCACCTCTATAGTATCGGCAGTGCTTAATTAAATCTTCCTTATTCGCCATATCTATCAATAAATTTAGTTACTACATTCTTCATATCCAAAGGGAGATAGTTCAATGCTTTTTCCTTCATTTCTTGTGGAATACCAAAGAGTGGCTGAGCGATTGAACCAACGATTGCTCCCATCGTATCGCTATCACCGCCGTATGATACAGCATATCTGATTGCATCCTCGAAGCTACCACTATTAAGGACTATCATAAAGGCGAGTGGAACGCATTCTTGGCAAGTTTCTGCCCATTTCCTTCTTGGAATAAGATTCTTATTCCAATCAGAGCCATAATATTGTTTTGCTATTACCCTAATCAAATCTTTGTGTTTATATGCTTTTAAAGCATGTACACAATCTGCTACCGCAGTAGCACCAATCAATCCCTCAACATGGCTATGCGAAACCTTTGCGCTCATCATTGCCTGACGAATAATATCAGAATTTTCTTTGAATGCCCAACCCACAGGACTAACTCTCATAGCTGCTCCATTACCGAAACTATCATAAGGCTGTGGATTCGAGCTACGAACCCATTTTGCGAAGCTTGCACCATACCCACCCATTGGGTTTAGATACTTCTGACACCAGTATTGAAGCGAGATACTATAATCTTCGACATTCGGCTTTTCATCACCACCTTTTTTAAGAATAGCATCGGCTACGGCTATTGTACAGATAGTATCATCTGTAAAATTACAACCTTTGTCAAATAGTTTAAAGTTATAATCAAATGTGTTATTAAACTCATATTTAGAGCCTACAATATCACCTATAATTGCTCCTATCATAGCTGTATCTCCTATTTTAATGTTAATTATTCGCAAATTTACGAAGAAATATTCAGATAACCAAATATTTTTTATTACTTTTGCATTAATTGTTGTATCGAGTGCGTATCTCCTATGTACTCACAACGTTAAACAAAACAATTATTTACATCTAGCATCGTCCTCTTTCGTATCTCCGAGGGCGGTGCTTTTTCTTTATAAGAACTCCTTTAAAGCAACGTGATAAACGTCATACATCAGGCGAGTTACGTATAATACCGCAACCTTATCAATAACGAAAGAAGGATAAGGCTTACCCTCTTCGATGATTGCGTCCAATGACCATTTCGGGTACTTGGCTGAATATAGCTTCAGTGCTTTCAGAAGCTCATTCAACCTTTCTTCCCCGAATGCTTGCTTTATCTTCTCCTGATTTCTAAGAGCGAAACGAGCCATAGATTAATTACACTTGATTATCTTATACTCCGTTTCAATCATAACGTTGCCGAAAAATAACGTCTTAACATAGGTTTCACTGCCCTTTTCCTCGACCTCATTGCCTATCTGATAACCATCCTTCTCAAAGAACTCCTTCAAGGCTTTTCTTGCCAATTTCACGCTTTCAAACCTTCCTCCGAGTATTCTTTTTTCTCGGTTCGCTACTTTGCGGCGAGCGTTCTTTATGTTCACCTCTGTGCTATATGTTACAAGATTTATCTGATACATAATCTATGTTTATTTACTTTTCTACTTCATAAAGATATTGAATATCCCCACCACCAAGAGTGAGGATAACCGAAGGCTCGCCGAGCATTGGCTGCTTATGGAAATCACACCAATACCAATGATTCCGTTTCAGCTTACCTTCTATCACATTCAGCTCCAAATCGTTCTTTTCAGGAGCTTCAATATAATCCTTGCCCTGTCGCATATCCAAGCGATGTAAGGCTAAAAGTACGTCAAATGCTCTCATATCTTACTTCTTATATATTTATTCACATTCATCTAAATACTCACACCAAGCCTCGTTAAAGACCCTATTTAAACGCTCATTCTTCTCAACCTCTTCATAGGTAAGATTAAGCGGAGGAAGCGCATCTTGCGGTGTATATGTATATCCGCATTCATGGTTAGCGAACTCATATTTGAATGCTGATTTAAGATTATCATCATCCTTTAAGAACTCTTCAAGCTCTTTCTGTGTTCTCTGAAAGTGCTCCTCGAAAAGATGGGTATCTTTCTTTAAGCAATAGCAACCACCAACGAGCATATCAATCTTACTAATATCTTCGGCATTGGTGGTAAGCCCCCACTCTTCCATCATTTTCTTAAACTGCTCTTTACCAAAAGCGGCTTTCATGGGCAATTTATTAAGCTCTCTCTGATGCTTCTTCTTTAATTCTGCGTATCTATTCATAATTGTATCTCCTTTTAAAAATTGTTCGTATTCAAATATAACAGATAGACATTACAGTCCAATCTGCTAAACTTCGAGTTGTAGCAGGTGTCATACTTCTCACAGCTATAACACTTGCTTAGAAATTCTTGCTTGCTCATATCTTTTGGTCTAATAAACAATTCTTTCTTATCTTCGCCTCAATTTCATCCATTGTATAGACCTTGTTATCTGTAGAAATGACAAATGTACCATCTTCTTGTGGAAGAAATGAGTATAGGTAATTACAGTAGTATGCAACAGAAAGTTTTGGGTATCTATCAGGATAAGTAAACTTTATCTCTATGGTAATGTAGCCATCTGCCTCTTTTACCAATACTATGAGTTTTTGCAAAAGCTCATAGCATTTATTATAAGCTTTTTCGTAATCTTCAAATCGTCTCATTGTTGTATCTCCTATAATTTAATTGTTAAACCATTTATTAATTATTTACACCGCAAAATTAATAGTTTCTTTTGAAACTACCAAATTTTCTCTGTATTTTTATTAATATTTTAATAGCTTTTAATATATTGATATGTAAATTAAGGTTATATTAATATAAAAAATGCAATATAAATATATAGTATTCATTTTTTCGCTACCTTTGCATACATAACCAAATCAGACGAATTATGACACAGATTTATAACGCATCACCAAAGGAGTTGGCGGCAATGGCTCAACGCTACCTCCGTGATGGAATACTAAGCAGAGCCACATATTGCTACGAGCGGCTGATGTACCTCGGTTGCTTGCGCAGAACGGGTTATCTTCGCCTTGCCTTACTATATACCAAGAAAAGGGAAGATAATGCCGCAGAGCGTGTTTTAAGTAGGTATCGTGCAATTTATAAATATTAATATAGGAGATATAGTTATGAAAAAGGGATGTGGATGTCTTGGAATCCTTGTTATTTTATTCTTTTTAATGATAGCTATCGGACAGAATGAAAACAAAAAAGAGACAGAAAAACTTATGAATACCCCTCTGTACGAAAACAAGGAGTATGTTGAGACGATGGCTGGCGATTTAATCAAACAACGCTTACGTGACCCTGATAGTTATGAGTTTGTTGATATGCAAGAGCAAGAAACGTCAAAACAGGGAGAGAAGTTGTTTATTGTTACATATAGAGCAAAAAATGGCTTCGGTGGTTATAATGTGGGGCAAGCTATGTTTTCTTGTGATAAAGATAATCTGACTTTTATAACACTTGAAGATAAATGATATGAAACAGATAAAGAAGATATGTATATTTAGTGAACTTCTCTTTTGTATAGCAGCCAACGCTCAACAGAAGATAACAAACTTATCGCCTATACAAGATGCAACCAAACAAACTATCGAGCAATATATCTCTACTCATCCTATTGATGAAATGAATAAAGATACGGTTGTATTGTCTAACATATATAGCCTTATAGGATATAGTTATGTAGATAAATATCTTGGTGAGCTAACAGGTAGCTTTATTGTTGTAGGGCAAGATTATCAATATAAAGACTTGAAACTGCAAAGTAACGAAAAGCTTCTTTATGTACTTACCGAAAACGGATATGAGCAAACACCCATTGATAATAATATCATCAAAGAGAAGATAAGAGCTGATTTCACTCTCAATGATAATAACTCATATTTCTATAGAAATGATACCTTTGTCGTAAGGGCTATAAATATTGATGAGAGGAAGTATATTTTTCTACATTGTATTAGTTATCCTCAAAAATATATACTCGACTTTGATTCAGATAAAAAGGAAGTTCCTAAGATAGATAGAAACGAACTGATTAATATAAAATAATGACAGAAGAAGAAAAGAAGAAGGCTTTAGAGAACTTCAATGCTCTCATAGAAGAAGCAAGGAAGAATAACGTCAATATGACGATGGACGAGATTAATGAAGAGATTCGGCTCGCAAGGGCTGAACGAAAGCAAAGAGAAAAAGAAAAGGCAGAGCGCAAATAGTGCCTGCCTTTCTTATAGTAGCTGTATCTCCTATAATTATTTACACCTTGTTGTATTGCGTATCTCCCTACTCACGCATAACGTTAAACCCCTACCCCGATTACTTCGCTGTAGATACCCTCTGGGAGTACGCCACCAAATGCTTTCACAGCGTTACCGATGCCCTCGGCAATCATCGTACCCTCATTGCTATCATCAATACCCTCAGATACCAAGAACTTCATAGCTTTTTCCTGTACCGCCATAAGCTCTTTGAGCAAACCGACACACCGCTGAGTAGCATCATTATCAACTGTTACCTCTATCATATTCTGATTATCCATTTTTGATTTCTCCTATTCAATTAAAAGTTAGACTGATTGTTTTTAGATTCAAGCGCAGCTCTCTTCTCGCCGTTGATTTCAGCGATAGCATCCTTCACATTAAAGTCGTTGTTATAGAGAGCAAGAATAAAACGCTTGCCACGTTGATTCCATACGAGGTTGGTGTTGGCTATCACTCTTCCGTCAGGCAAGATGCGGTTGAATGTTCGTGAATTTCCCAAATTCCAATCCTTATACTTACCTTTGAACATCCACTGACCAGACTGCTTATAAATGATACCAATTTCAGAAAGCTTTTTGTTAAGAGTCTTTGCTGATATTCCGAGGTCGTTACCTATCTGTGTAGGAGTGACACAATTTATCGCAGCCAATGTCTGGTCGTAATACTCAACTTTTGGAGCATCCTTCTGTATCTGCTCCTGCTGATGGGTAATAACGACTGTCTGCTGCTCGGTCTGAGCTTCAAGTGCTCTTGTGTGCTGCTGCTCCTCTATCCAACGCTTTGCACGCTCTATAGGGTCTTCAATCTGATAGCTTGCCAAAGACTGCTTAGATTGCGTCATGGAATAAGAACCCTCCTTGCGAAGAGTAGGTAACACCTCTTCAAATACCCAATCTTGGAACTTGCGAGCAGAAGGCTTGCGAGATTGGAAAATTACACGATAAAGGTCTGGTTCGGTAACAAAGAACATTTTCTGCTCTTGCATCTTTCCTGTTGCAGCACCATGAGATATAACTTCCGTTGCTACCTTAATTGAACTAATGTGGCAAGATTGAAGTCTATTTACTACCGCTCCAACTTGCAACCCCAAGGAATCACAAACATCCTTCAAACAGAACAAAGGTTCATCCTTCTCATTCCGTGAGGTTCTAAGCTCTCCAAACATAGGAGAATTAAAAATTTCTACGTTCTTCATTTTGCTTACTTTTTTGAACGTTAAACTGTACAGACACATAAAGGGCGTACTGTTACCCTTTGTTCAATTCCAGTAAGCTAAAGGAACGCACACACCATTACAATGTATGCAAGGGACAATACGCCTATATCGTATTTCTTTAGAGAAGTCAGAGCATAAAAAATGCCCTTCCATATACTGAAAGAGCTTCTCAATCTCAATCAGCTTACTTTTATTGAACGCCGCAAAATTAAAAAGAAATCTGCGAACTACCAAATTTTTCTCCAACTATTTTTGATTCTAATAGAAATAAATCGGAATTAATAGTGTTTAATAGCTTTCTTGCTAAGAATCAACGACTTATTTCTTTACCTTGATAAATTTATTATACTTATCTGTAATAAGCTGTCTTTCTTCTACAAGATTATCCACCTGTATAGTATGCTGATGAACAGCCCAATCGTAATCAGCTTTATTGTTCTCTTTGAAAGCCTTACTGGTTCTCTGTTCCATCAAATCATCATACCCCTTCTTCTTATCATTGAACGTATCCATGACTGCTTGAGCAAAAGAATCAGTAAAAGCTTTCTGTTCCTTAGCTGGCATATCATAGAGATTCTTATATGTATCCATAACCTTATTGGCTTCGTCCATTGTGCTGACCTTTCCACTAAGGCTACTCGATGTTCTACTCTGCGCAGCGTTATTGCTACTTATGGTGCGAGTACCACCGCTTGACTTACTCATATTCTTTGAATTTTAAATTATTATTTTGTGCAAAGATACACAATTCTCCTCTTACCTATAATAGGATTAATATATGCTGTATAAACTTTTAGAAGGGAGCAGCAGTCAAAACCGCTACTCCCAAGAGATACAATATTATCTTATTATAGCCTCATACGAAGCAAGTTTCTGCAAAAGATGCACATTCTTCTGATTATACGAATCACGCTCAGCCCTTGCGCTGCCTATCTGAACCATGCTGATAAGCATAGAAATGATTATCGTGGCGATAATGAATATCCAAGGGTATCTGTGAACCAATCCGTTCAATAATCGCCAGCCATTGCGAAGGATAATGATATTGAACTTCAATATATACTTTAAAGCCTCTATGATGCTTACATGCCCCTTTATAGTTATCTCACACATACATTACGCTCCTTTCTTTAATTTCTTAGTACTTTCTTTAGGCTCGCAGAAGCCATCCTCCTCACGCAAATTATAAAGAGCTTGCGTTTCTTTAGGCATACTATAAAAAGCCGAAATACGAGCCTTCTTTGCGTTAATAGGATTATAGATAGTCCTTATTATGTCAGACCATACGGCGATAATTTTCTTATCTTTAACAATATTATCACGGAACTTTTTGGCTTCATTGTGCATGATGTCGTATAAGCAGTTATCCGCTTGCGTAAAAGCCATCTTAGCCCGATGATTCTCGTAGCTTGGAGCAATATCAACCCCATACTCCCTTTCCGTAATCTCCATAACGTGTTTATGAGTATCGTTAATCTGCTGTACGAGATTCTGAATGATAATAGCATAAGAACAAAGATAAGGGTTATACTTGCATTGAAGATTACGAAGCTTATCTTCAATCATCTTTCGCAACTTCTCAACCTTATCCTTAATCAAATCCCACAGATAAGTAGAATACTCATTATAGTAATCCTCATCCATGTGTCGCTCATATAACTTCATCGTTTCACGGACGGATTTCTGACAATCAGTAAAGTGCTTTTTAAGATTGAATTTAAACACCTTCTTCTTATCAAAGACCTCCTTAGAAATAAGAAGGAAGTTATCTGCTAAGATAAACTCCATATAGCAGCTTTGACAGAGGGTAGAATAAGCGTAATCAAGTGCTTTCTGAATCTGCTCATTATCAATGCCGCTCGGCACATAGATAACGGCTTTATAGCCCGAAACATCGGTTTCTACATATCTTCCTTTATCTATCTTGCAATCATTGTGATTGCCTAATAAAATAGGTGTTTCCATACTCTACTTCTCCTTTCCCTTTAAGAACCGCACAAGGCAGTTATAATTCTGACTAAGGCTATTGAGAATCTTAATTTGCTCACTAAATGACAAATGCTCGAATAGCACAACTTTATCATCCTTATCCTTTATGGTCATACCGCAAAGGTTGCCACCGATTTCAAGTATAACTTTTAGACTAATATCTTTTTTATCCATAACAAAGCTATTTTTTTAATTTACGATAATGATAATATTTTTTGTGTTCATAGCGCACGGCAGAGTACTTTTGAAGATTTTCCTCATACTCCTCACGAGGATAAGAGAATGCGCCTTCAGAAAGAGCTATACGCTCAAAATCGGCATACTTCTTGTCATATCCAAGAAGCTTAATCAAATCCTTCGGATAACACCATGCAATCTGTAGTTTCTGCGGCTCGTCTTTTTCTGGCGAAAACTTTATTGAACCTATATCTTGGTAACATTTTGCATCAGGCATTCTCATATCCTCAATATAAGGTTGTAACTCACCACTTCTTACGTCTCTGAAAAAGACAAAGATAGCATTACTACCACAAGGCTCAGTAACAGGGTGGAGTATCTTATCAATACGTTCTTTCTGTTCTTTCTGATTTTGTTTATAGCCTTTCTTGTACCCTCGAATAAAAGCCTCCGAGCATACTTCAAGCAAACCATCTGGGCAAACACGATGATTGCATTGTCTACAATGACGTTCATTGCCGTTAGCTATTTTAGCTTTATCTTCTAAGCTTAATCTCTTTTCCATTCTATCACAGATTAATTATTAATATTCCGTTATACAATAACACCCAACCCGTTATGAGTAAGATGAATAAGAATATAGTAACCAAGAATTTCTCTTTTATAGTTACCACACCTTCTAATTTTCCGTTCATTGCGCCAACAGCAACAACGCTGCTTAATGCGATAACGGATGCGCCTATGATGATTAAAATCGCTCCTATTCCCATTTTTTAACCTCCCATGTTTCTGTAATATCCATCTGCTCACGATATTCTTTTACCGCATTGGTAAAATAAGGAGAGATATTCAAATCCTTAACAAAAGAGGTGATGGTTTCCGTCTGATGATAGTTATCACCTTGTACCCATCCATCATCCTCTTTAACGAAGCAGAAAACGGCAAAACAAGATTTCTGTTTACCCGTTTCATTATCCAGTATCTGTTGCCTTCTCGCACAGAACTTCATTGTTCGTTCATTATTGAATAGCTCGTAGCCATCACCCGTGCGTTGTGCAAAGGGCACTTCGCCCTTTGCTTCTATGATAAACTTCTTTTCTTTAATCTCTTCCATAATCATTATGTGTTAGATACAACTGAATAACTTTCATCTTTGCCGTAAACAACATCTATATTCAAAAGACTATTGAGCCTAAAGCCCATTGCCCAACCAGACCAAAGATACCTCAATTTCTCGGCAACTTTTATGGCTGTATCAGCATACTTCTTCGCATTACCCTTAAAAGGCTCTGAGCCATAATAAGAATAACCATTATCAAAGACCATTTTGAATACCTGTCCCTTTGGTAATTCATACTTACAGAAGTCATCATAGGTAAGGATATTTCCATCAACCTCAAAGCAAACCTTTTTATAATCAAGGAAGGAAATAAACCCTTTATCATTGATAGTAAGATTACTTCGTTTAAGAGTATCTAACACATCTTTCTCCTCTTCTTTATTGAGAATGCGATAATTAGTAAAGATAATCTTACAGCTCGCTTTTTGTGGCACGTTATCAACGATTGCAATAAGCGGAATGAAGCTGCTAAAAGAGCCAGATTTCGCTATTCCTTGCTCCCTTAAAAAACGTTCACCATCGCACTTATTGAGGTACACGATAGCTAAAGGGAACTCTTTTCCGAATGCCACATTTAAATTCTTAAATTCTATAAACATAAGCTTAATCAATAAAGTCGTTAAACGTAAGAACCTCAGATGCACCCTCACGGAAAGGTTTCTTATCACATGCATACCCCATCCAAGAGCCATAGTCATACACTTTATACATGTGATAACCAGCCTTTATCAACACCTTAAAGGCAGCTTTCATTTCACATCCATGTATTCTAACCATATCCTTATCATTGGCATGTCCACTAAAGCGTGGATTGCTCAAGCTAATACGTCTTGTAGCAGGTCGGCTACCATTATTTGTACCTGAGAAAGGATGAAAAATATCCCAACAACTATTAGATAAGAAGGCATTACAGATTGCCTGTACGACTTCCTCTCTAACTTCGGTTGGTTGAACATAATCGTTTTGTGGTATATTTACCTTGATTTCCATAATTGTATCTCCTATATTTAAACGTTAATTATTTCTTCTTCATACATTCCTTCACAGCGTATTGGCTTTTAAGAAGGCATTGTGTTGCATTCAAGCCTTTCAGAGGAATAAAATTACTCTACGATAGCATTCCAACGTCCTCTGAACGTACCCGAACCCTTTGCGTTGGCGATAAAAGAATCCTCTGTAGATTCACCTACCAAAGCACCTGAGTACTTGGTGATAACCTCGCCTGTGTATTTATTGATAATTGTAATCATTGTCGTATCTCCTTTAATTTAATTATTAAACCTATTTATTAATTATTTACACCGCAAAATTAATAATTTCTTTTGAAACTACCAAATTTTCCGTGGTATTTTATTAGTTTTTTAATAGATATTAATATAAAACCAAAGAAATCCGATATTTTTACACAGAAAACTTATCTTTTATCCATTTTTCGATGGTTAAGATAAACTCATCCAAGGAGCGGCAAATGCTGTACTGAAAGCCTAACCGCTCAACATCGGACTGAAATTTGGCTTGCAAATCAGATTGATATCCGCCCTTCGTCTTAACTTCCACAAATAGGACATTTCCCTTTGCTATAATGATAAGGTCGGAGAAGCCAGCTAAAACACCCTCACCTTTCATAATCTTTGCTTCAAGCGCACTTCGTTGCCCTCCGTTAGGGATGGCAGCAATGATGTAATGAGGATATTGCAAGCGAAACCACTTCACCATCTGAATCTGAATCTGCGATTCAATGTGCCGTGGTTTGCTTCTGCCTTTCTTCTGACTCTCTTTCTTAAGAAACTCATTGTACTTCATTATCGCACACCTTTTGCTAAAAGTTTCTTAATATAAAATACTATCTTATCTTCAAAATGTCTTCTACTTGAAAGATAATCGCTACAACTAATCTTCTTTTTGCATAAATCAACATCATTCTTTGCAAAGAGGTATCTATAGAAACAGAGCTCCTTTAAATCTTCTGTTCTATCATAAGCCTTTTCAAGCTGCTTATAGGTTTCTTTTAGTTCCTTATTCTTTTTGATAAGGCGAAGAATCTCTTTCTGTAAGCGATAGACAAATATCCACATAGCGATAAACGGCAAGAACAATATCGCCACAGACCACCCCTCTTTGACCGCACTATTGATACAGCATCCTAATAGAAAGAATGCACACAGCAGCTCAGTGTGAGAGCCGCACCAAGATAAAATCTTCTTCATATTGATATATTATTTATCAGTTTCTAATTTTGATACCTCGCTATTGAAGTACTTACGCATACCTTCGTAAATCTTCAATTGACGAGAAAGTTCTTTGTTCTTTTGGAGAAGCTCATCACGCTCAGCAACGACCTTCTTATAATCATCATTATTCAATTCATTGATAGCTTTTTTGAATTGATTGATAACGTTATTACAGAACACAAGTTTATCACTCTGCTCTTTCACCTTATTCTGTAGGCGATAAAGTTTGATTTGCATCTGTGAGTAATTTTGTAGTACTCGCAATACAACTCTCTCATAAGGAACGTCATTATTGTACTTTGTTTTTTCCATTCTTATTCTTCTTTTTAGCATTTTCAAATATAGGATATTTCGCTATCTGTGTGATAACAATTTTTGGGCTTCACGCTGCTCCTTGGTCTTCATCCATAGCAAGCTAGGACAGCGTTCAGGTATAGTAAGAGCAGCTATCAGTCCTAACATTTCGTCAAAACTAAGTTCATCGCTACTTTTATTGCCTTGAAAGACCTCGAAGCAGCCATTATTATTATGTTTAATAGTTATATCTGTCATAGTTATAAATGTTTTTTAGCCTTTTCATATACACTGATGATATAATCATCGGTAACACCTTCATTATTCAATCCGTAGCGAAAGAACTGCTCCTTAGTCAGAGAGCTAACACCATATTCTCTTGCAATAATACCGATTCCTCGAAGAGAACCTGTTTCCTTGAAGTTAGCAATAAGCTCACGGACATAACTAACGAACTTCTGTTCTTTAACGCTCACAGAAGAGGAAGTGTTATCTGTTGCAAGCTCAATAACTTTGGAACGAATATCGTTTTCAACCATATTATCAGAGCAGAATGCTTCTATCTTTTCGTTTGCGCTATTCATAATACCTTTGATGGATTCAAGCATTCCATGAGCCTTATTTAAATCGTTAAGGATTCGGCTATATCTCATACCGCTCTCAGCTTTATCAGCTTTGAGCTGTTCGTACCTTTCCTTATAGTCAATATTTATCTGAGTATTCATATTACTAAAGCGATTAAGCATATTACGATACAGAATATCCTTTTGCTCTAACTTCTTTTTTAATTCTTCGTTCTCTTTTTTGAGAGCATCGCATTCAGCTTGCTTGTTATTGAAGTTTTGCAGAATTGTCTTTACTTGCATATCTGCTGGCAAATCCTTATTAAATTTCATAATGTATTTATTTTATATATTAAGAAAAAATATAATCAAGGCAAAGCTACTTCACCCCTTCTGTATTTCTCCCAAAACTCTTTATCGTACTTAAACCCTTTTTTAAACCTATATCCGATGGTATTGCCTTTTTTGAATCTACAGCCATAGTTGTTACCTTCCTTGAATAACACCCTTTTATTACTTGATTTAGACATGATGTAAGCAATCTTTAAAGAGTGAATATTTTTAGAATGAAGCCATTCATTATCCTTAGATAAACCAAGTTGGCGTGCCTTATTCTTTACCTGTCTAAGCTTGCAACAAAACTCTTCGGAAACCTCCTCATTTGTATGGAAAGGAAAGTATTTTTTGAATCTCTGCTCCTCTTCCTCGCTCCAGTATTTACGATGACCGACATAACGAATATCTCCGAACTTAGCGATAAATCGTGGTGATGCAGGTTTAGCTCCATTCTCTTTTAGTCGCCGCCGTACTGTTTCATAAGGTATGCCTACCTTTTTGCTGATTTCGGGTATGGTAAGCCCCTGTGCGTACAGAGCTAACAATCTATCATCTATAGAATGAGGATATTTCAGTACACAACACCCTTTATTACTTACTCCCATGCCAATGTTTTTAATTGTTCGATATTCTGATAAGAGATTTTGCATTTCTTATTCTCGTAGCAACCATCTTTAGCAAGGGCATTCCATAGAGCATTAAGACAGATGCCAATCTTCTCTTTATCATACTTTAAATAAATCTCTGGGCAAGTAAGGAAAGGTTCAGGCTTTTTGTCTTTTAACTGAACCACAACAACCCTTTTTGCTCTTGTTGGTCTATCATTCAATCCTATCATGTATTCACCTCACTTTCTATCTGCTTCTGCGATTCACGGATAAGCAAGTCAAGCACCTTGCTAATAATGTTAGGGTTCTTTACTACATAAGTTCCCACATTGGTTACGAGGTCTACTTTTACCACCATCCCGTTATTACGTAAAAGCTTATATTGAGTATTCAACTCTTTAATTTTATCCAACTCATCCATATAAAAATACTATTTACCATTATACGCAAGCATATACAGCCTACGATGCTCTTTATGAGCATTATACCAAGCTTTTGCTCTTTCGATACAAGCCTCACGATGCTTCTGATAGTAGGTCTTGCCGTATTTGCTTCTGCGCATTTTACGTTCAACTTCTGTCATAGTTACTTAATAGAGCGGAAGGAGATACCATTAATAAAATAGACCTCCATCCGCAATTATATATTTCACAGCTTAAAAATCATCAGAACGGCAAGCGGAGTACCCTTCGGAATAATGAGGTTACGAGAGCGAGAACCGAAATTCGTCTGCTCTTGTATCATTGTCTCATCATTGATTGAGAGTACGAGCTTTATCATTTCTCCTTCGCCTACCTGCGTAGAAATTACATCAGAGTGCTGTAGGCGATAATCTGATTCCGTAGGCAGACCATGAAGAGCGTTATATGTGATTGGAACCGCCAATCCACGATACCCTTTTATAAGAGTAATACCCGTCACAACTTCAATACGTCCCTTACGGGCTTCAATATCTTTTGGGGCATAGATAATAAACGAACCATTATTGTCAATAGGGGAAGGAACTCCATCCTCTATTTCAAAAGGAAGTCCATTTTCTTTCTCATTCTCTTCAACTTGCTCCTCACTTTGCTGCTGACCCGCATTTTCTTGGCTCTGCTGAGCGTTCTCGTTCTCCATAGGCATATTATTGCCATCCAAATTCAAAGGCTGTTCTACGCCATTTTTCTTAGGTCTTGCCATAGTTTACTCCTCCTTCTTTTCTTCGTTAGACTTCTGTTCCTTTTCCTCCGTTGTCTTATGCTCGAATACATCGTACACGTTGGTTTTGCTGAGACCGATGATTTCGTAATCGATAAGCGTCTTGCCCATTACCTCATCAATGTTACTGATTGCTCGGTGCATAGACTTTGCTTGCACTAGGTAAGTCACGTTGCTACGCTTCTCCTTGTTGGTCTTATCGTCATAGGAAATGAATTGCAACTTCGCCTTATACCAGCAATCATCATCACCCTTATCAGAAAAGAACACCTCTCTGTACGAAGCCTCTTGCATCGACTTAACCTTGAACTCGCCGCTAATATATGCAGCCATTTCCTCCGTGATTGCACTCTCGCCTTCCGTAAAAGATAAAGCATCAATCGCATACTTCTCGGTTACAGATTTCTCTGAACCATCTTCTTGGGTCTTCTGGTAGCGGATTCCTACCTCAAACCAATTACTTTGTCTACTTCTCATGTTTCTAATAATCTAAAACTAACTTAAATCCTATATCTAAGAAAGCCCTTACGCTAAAAGGGCAAATCACTCAAATCCTGCGCTTGTGCAAAAGGAGCATCGCAAGTAGATGCTCCATTCTGAGCTTCAAAGTTTGCAGGTTTTAAACCACCGAGAATAGGCATCGCCTTCTTCTCATCGTCTGTCATCTTCTCACGAATCTCCTTAGATAACGACTGCTTAATCATGTGGGTTTCCTCGTACTTAGGGTTCTTCAACTCCCAAGCGGTAAGGTCGAGATAAGCAGCCTTCGGGCGGTTATTCTCATCCGTACTGATGAAGATATTATTCTCTTCAATAGGGATAACCAAGCAGCGAAGCACTTCGGTTCGTCCTGGTATTTGCATAACGCCAGCTCTTTTGAGCTTCAGCAAGTTTAATTTTCCGTTAAAATCTGTCATATTGTATATATTTAAAAAACATAGTCCCAAGAGAGGGAATCGAACCCTCGCCAACCTCCGCTTATTAAGAGCTGCTTATTACGGAGTATCTTCGCATATATTCTTTAACACAGTAGAATAAATGTACTTATATATATTCACCTCTTTCCTTTAGGGTATGATAAGAATATCGGTATCACTACCATACAGCCCACGCACACCCGTACGATTGGTTTTCCTTGGGATAAAAAGCCCTACCGCCGTAGGGCAAGAACAATAACCATAATTAATATCTATCTAACTAGTAATTGACATAACTAATTACCTCACGGTAAGATATATCAGAACCTAAATTAACTCTTCCAAGAAAAAAGAGCCGACACCTCACGGCGGCTTTATGGCTCTTATTATCGACTTTCTTATAACTTCAATATTCAATCTTATGTAGTTATATTTTAAATCAACTTATTCTGAATGAAGCTACTCATTGCTACTTGTATTTCCATTCGAATCCATAGGCAATTTTGTGCCTACCATTCAACACGTTACCAATATTTGTTATATTGGTTTTACCGAAATATAAAGTAGCAGCCGTAATACTATCGAACTCAGCAATAACATTTTTTGTAATCGGGTCAATTTGCAGTACAGCTTTTTTATATCTTCCAGCCGCATAAGGCTTTATATTAAGACCCGTACGCAACGCATGTTTTTGATTTTCAGAATGAGAGCACCATTCCAAATTATCGACTTTATTATTCAGTTTATCTCCGTCTTTATGATTCACATCTGAAAGATGATTTGGATTTTGTAAAAATGTCATTGCAATCAGTCGGTGAACCTTGGCAAACCAATGATGATTATTGTCTTTGCATAAGCAAAGATACAGATAACCACGATTATTTGTATTTGGGGAAATTATTTTCCCTTTGTGTTCCCTTGGCGAAAGAAAGCCATGACTATTTTGTGTCATAAGAACCCTATCGACAGAACGAACTCTTCCAAAAGTCGATGCCTGATAAAATCCTTCCCATTCAGGTATATCCTTCCAAATCTCTTCCATATTTTAAATCCTTTCTTTAAAGAGAGGGCTTTCGCCCTACTCTTATATTAAATTCTGATTAATAAAACTAACCATTGCCATATTCTGCGAAAGAATCATTGGCTGGTCTAATAAGTGCGGTTTATACATATCCGTAGCGGCATTGTAAAAATCCCACACTGTCACCTTATTTTGCTCGTGATAGGTAAGCATCATCTTCTCGGTAAGACGACCTATCTGAGCTTGATTCAGAGGTATAGTTTGCAAGTTACGTATTTCTTTATATTTAGTCTCAGATGAAACACGTAGAGCGGTAAGCATACCTATTATAGTAAACATTTCCTGCGCACTAATCTCTCTTGCCTTCATTGCTTCGATTTTTTCATCATCGGAAGCAACAATACCTCGAAGGTTCTGTAGCCACTCATCAGCCTTTAGAAGCAACTCTTCAAGTGTATATGATTTTCGGTTGCTATTTGTATCTGAATATGTAGCCGCATACTGCTCTGGTGAAAGCATACATGTATTATGACAGATAACACAATTACGTCCAATTCCGAGCTGTATTCCTCTTTGATGGAATGATACAGCCATATTGGTTGTGACCTCATTCTTACCCTCTCCTTTATCGAAATCTCTGAGACGGATATTACAGTAAACTCTTCGTAGAATATGAGCCTCTACTGCTCTGTCGCCGAATTGAGCTTCTTTCTGTGGCAAGATGCTTACACCAGGATTTTTCTTATCCTTGTTGTTTGAAGCAAATAAATCATAAATCTCTGGCTCATAACCATAGCTCTTACACATATCCATTACACGATGTATCAGTTCGTGATGATAGATACCTTTGAGAGGTTTGCCGTAAGCATCATTCTCACGTTCAGTTCTTTCAAGCTGCTCTAAGGTAAGTATCTGACACTTACTTACGTCAAAATCCAAAAACTGACGTTCGTCTGCGCTCTTCAACTCTGGCTGCTTTGCAACCGCTACTTCATTTACTCTTGGCTGTGCCATCAAATTCATTGCCATTGTGTTCATTGTTGTATCTCCTATTTTTTAATACATTAAACAAAATAATTATTACTATATATACTATTAATCTTCAATATCATTGAGAACCTCCATGTGTTGCGTTTCTCCTACCAACTCAACATTCTGCGAAAGGTTCTTTGTGCTAAAGAATACCCATTTAGGTATGATGCAAAGATTATAGTTGCTATCTAAAGCATCATCCTTGATAATTAGTTTAGACTTAGGTACGAATACCTTAGTCTTACCTTCTTTGTCTTCAAAGAGAAAAATCTGAGCATTCTTTGACTGCTCCATCATTTTATCCTTGCGACAACGGAACTTAACTAATGTTGTTACTATCTCCATATTACCTCCTTTTTTAGTAAGCGAGCCAGATAACAGCATACGCTAAGATAATTCCACTAGCGGCGAGCATTGCTGCTTGTACCGCATCTTTTACATCTTCGGTTCTCCAATTACATGGATTCATCATGCCTTTTTTCATTTTTCGTATCTCCTATATTAGTAGCAGGGTGGTTAGCCCTGCCGTTTCCTTTCTTAGATTTCGAGTGACTGAACCTTGCGTACAATCATTGAAATATAATTGCTCTCCTTACCGCTCTCCTTCATCTTCTCATTGGTTCGCTTATCAACCTCGAAGACAATTCTGCCTAAAGTATGCCCGTTGCTACCATTATCAAATGTATGATAATAATAATCGAGATTAATGTGAACCTCCAAGAAATCATCAGGTGCGTCAACCTTATCTCTTATTGCAATATTGCCTTCCAAGTGAATCTCTTTGAAGAGCATTGGCATTGTCTGAAACGATGTGCTCATCAATTTCTCATACTCGTTGCCTCTATAATCTTTTTTAACCTCTATAGAAAGCTGAGCATTGATGCCCAAGCGATGAATGGTTGTCTCAACATCATTAATGATGTAATCTAAG